>Ga0224723_1000196_pt1 | contig 42209 bp, 34 predicted proteins | sample Balambano_FR2_Me_FD_161647 | JGI IMG/M metagenome (GOLD analysis project Ga0224723, IMG submission 161647) | Freshwater sediment microbial communities from Lake Towuti, South Sulawesi, Indonesia - Balambano_FR2_MetaG | ecosystem: Environmental > Aquatic > Freshwater > Lake > Sediment | place... | reverse complement strand
GGGGGGAGGAGAGGGGGTTGTGCAAGCTCCGGGTTTGTTATCGCCGTTGTATCTGTTACCAGAGACAGATTTGGAGACGATTTTGCTGGAATTGGAATCCTTGCGGCCACAGGTCGCAGTGATTGATAGTATTCAAGCGTTGTATTTTGCGGCGCTGAATTCGGCTCCGGGATCAGTGTCGCAGGTGCGGGAATGTACTTCAGCTTTGATGCAGGTGGCGAAACGGGAGGGCATTTCCCTATTTATTGTGGGCCATGTGACGAAGGAAGGAGCGATCGCCGGGCCCAAAGTTTTGGAACATCTGGTCGATACGGTGCTGTACTTTGAGGGCGATCGCTTTGCCAGCCATCGCTTGTTGCGATCGGTCAAGAACCGGTTTGGTGCCACTCACGAACTGGGAGTATTTGAGATGGTCGATCAGGGGTTGAATGAGGTGGTCAATCCCTCAGAGTTATTTTTGGGCAACCGCGAGGAGCAAAGTCCCGGAACTGCGACGATCGTAGCTTGTGAGGGGACGCGGCCGTTAGTAGTGGAGTTGCAGGCGTTGGTCAGTCCCACCAGCTATCCGTCGCCGCGTCGGTCAACCACTGGGATTGAATACAATCGTCTGTTGCAAATTCTGGCGGTATTAGAGAAGCGGGTTGGCATTCCGCTCTCCAAACTGGATGCCTACGTCGCTTCCTCCGGTGGCTTAAATGTGGCTGAGCCTGCGGCCGATTTGGGGGTGGCGATCGCGGTTTCTGCCAGTTTTCGCGATCGCATTGTTGATCCAGGCACAGTGCTGATCGGGGAAGTCGGGTTAGGCGGTCAGATTCGAGCAGTCTCTCAATTGGAATTGCGCCTGCGGGAAGCAGCCAAGTTGGGCTTTAAGAGGGCGATCGTTCCCAATGGACAAACTTATCCTCAAGTTGGCATGGAGATTATCCCGGTTGCCAGAGTGGTGGATGCGATCGGGACGGCTTTGAGTGGAGCGGGTACAAGTGGGCGATCGGAAAGTGTGTGAGAGGCGCGTTTCTCTCGTTACCAAGCTGCCGCTTGGTTATACCGACTTGGAAGCTCCAGCTTCTCGATTGCCGTTCCCAAACGGGAGTTTGGGAACCCAAAGATGTGGGATCGACTCTAACTTTCTCAGGTTTTCATACGAAGTGCGTAAGCCCCATTAGAAATGTTCTTATAAGAACATATGGGATAATGCAGGCTGAACCCGTGCTATCCCACAGGTAGCTAGTTTGCTCTAGAGGTTTTGTAGGCAATGCCCACCCTACTATCGGCTTACCATTCACAGACGTGAGTGGGCAATGCCCACACTATTATTACTCGATCGCGGGAGCTACCAGCGATTCAGTGGGTGCGATCGCCACTGGACTCTCGACCACTGACCCTAATGAATTTCTCAAGACAGCAGTGGTGGCTTGTGCCGTGGCATCGTAAATCTGAGTAATCATCTTGGGATAGAAGCCCACTCCAATAATCGGAATTAGCAGACAGGCGATGATAAAGACCTCGCGGGGTTCTGCATCAATCAGAACTTCATGCGAAGTCAACTCTTTGTTCTCTGGCCCATAGAAGATCTCGCGTAGCATAGAGAGCAAGTAGACGGGGGTGAGAATTACGCCCACCGCTGCCAAAATCACGATAATCACCCGAAAGGTGAAGCTGTAAGCATCACTGGTAGCAAAACCGACAAAGACCATCAGTTCGGCGACAAATCCACTCATGCCAGGTAGCGCCAAAGAAGCTAGCGAACAGGCGGTAAACATGGAGAAGATTTTGGGCATCTGCTTACCGACTCCGCCCATTTCATCCAGGATGAGGGTATGAGTGCGATCGTAGGTTGCTCCCACCAGAAAGAACAGGCTCGCTCCAATCAAGCCGTGAGAGATCATCTGGAGGATGGCTCCACTCAGTCCCAAATTGGTGAACGATGCCATCCCAATTAGCACAAATCCCATGTGAGAAATCGAAGAGTAGGCAATTTTACGTTTCAGATTGCGCTGGGCAAAAGACGTGAGAGCGGCATAAATAATATTGACCACGCCCAAAATTACCAGGATGGGAGCAAAGTAGACGTGGGCATCGGGCAACATTTGCACATTCATCCGCAGCAGCGCATATCCGCCCATTTTGAGCAGGATACCTGCCAGCAACATGTGAACCGGGGCTGTCGCCTCACCGTGGGCATCGGGCAACCAGGTGTGCAGAGGAAAGATGGGTAATTTAACCGCATAGGCAATCAGGAACGCGCCATACATCAGGAGTTGGAACTTAAGTGAGAAGTCCTTATCCATCAGCGATCGCATATCAAACGTCACCGTATCCCCATAGAAAGCCATGGCCAACGCAGCCACCAGAATGAACAGGGAACCCCCCGCTGTGTAAAGAATGAACTTAGTGGCAGCGTATAAACGCTTTTTGCCGCCCCAAATCGAGAGCAGCAAATAGACTGGGATCAGTTCCAATTCCCACATCAGAAAGAACAGCAACATATCCTGGACGGCAAACACGCCAATTTGCCCCCCATACATGGCCAACATCAGGAAATAGAACAGTTTTGGCTTCAAAGTAACGGGCCAGGATGCCAGAATCGCCAAAGTTGTGATGAAGCCCGTCAGGATAATCAGCGGCATCGACAAGCCATCTGCTCCAACAGACCATCTCAGATCCAATGAGGACACCCAAGAGTAGCTTTCAACAAGTTGCAGCCCTGGATCGGAGATGTCGTAGCCTGTGTAGAACATGTAGACGATCAGTCCGAAATCGATTAAGCCAACGATCAAGGCATACCAGCGAACGGTCTTGCCATCCTTGTCGGGAATGATTGGTATTAGCAAAGATGCCAATATCGGAAAAAGAATTGTGGTGGTTAACCAAGGAAAGGTATCAATATTATTCATTGTGGGTTGATTGAAAGCGATTCGCTTTGAGCAATTCGGCTGTTGCTGGGCAACTAGCTATTAGCGATCGCAACAGCCAACAGCTAATAGCCATTCCCTTATCGCCAAATTTAAGTGACACCAGAGAGTAACACCAGACCCAGCACTGCACCAAATACTATCAGGGCATAGAACTGGGCCCGTCCATTTTCCAGATATTTTAGTCCTTCGCCCGTGACCAGGGTAACGAAGCCAGCCAGATTGACCAATCCATCGACGATCCGCACATCCACCTCTAGGACTTGTCGTGCCAACCGACGACTGCCCTGCACGAAAACCACCTCATAAATGTCATCAATGTACCACTTGTTGAGAGAGAGTTTGTACAGGGGTTCGATAGATTTGGCGATCGCCGCTGGATCAATCTGGTGAGTGCGATACATCAGTGAGGACAGAGTGATGCCAATCAACACAATCCCCACCGAACTGCCCGCCAGAGTCAGGAACTCAGTCCATTCAAACTCGGTTGAAATGCCCAAGGTGGGAAACCCTTCAACCATTTCACCAGGGGGATGAATGAAGGCTTCAAAGTAGTTGGCGAAGGGAGTCCCGACCAGTCCAATCAGGATGGATGGGATTGCCAGAGCAACCAGCGGGAAGGTCATCGTCACAGGCGACTCATGGGGATATTCGCTGTGATGCTCGTGGTCAGCTTCATGCCCATGATCTTCAGATGAGGCCGCTACCGTCAGTTCTCTGGGGTCCATTGCACCCGGCCCAAAAGCCAATCCCAAACGCTGAAGCTGCTCAAATTTCAGCGTTTGCTTAATTTCTGCATTGCCCCCCCGAAAGCTACCCTCGAAGGTCATGAAATACATGCGGAACATATAGAACGCCGTGATCCCAGCCGTTAAAAAGCCCACAGCCCACAACCCAGGATTGACCTTGAAGGTGGCACCTAAAATCTCATCTTTTGACCAAAAGCCAGCGAAGGGAGGAATTCCACTAATCGCCAACGTCCCAATTAAGAAGGTTGCGGCAGTGACGGGCATGTACTTCCGTAAGCCACCCATCAAGCGCATGTCTTGAGCATAGACGGGATCATGTCCAACAACTTCTTCCATGCCGTGGATCACCGAACCCGAATCTAGGAACAGCATGGCTTTGAAGTAGGCATGGGTCATTAGGTGAAACAAGCCAGCCCCATAAGCTCCGGCTCCCATTGCCATCACCATGTAACCCAACTGAGACATGGTGGAGTATGCCAATCCCTTTTTAATATCGTTTTGGGTAATCGCGATCGAGGCTCCCAAAAATGCCGTAAATGCTCCCGTCCAGGCAATCACACTCATCGCAGTGGGAATATGCTCGAACACGGGATACATGCGGGCAATCAAAAACACCCCAGCAGCCACCATCGTCGCCGCATGGATTAGAGCAGAAATGGGAGTTGGACCTTCCATCGCATCCGGCAACCAAACGTGCAACGGGAACTGAGCAGACTTGGCTACTGGACCCAAAAACACTAAAACTGCAAAGAAGGCTACCAGTCCAGCACTCAGCGCTCCAGACTCGACCAGGGTTTGCAGGCGATCGCCAATCACCTCAAACTCAAAACTGCCTGTCGCCCAATAGAGTGCCAGAATTCCGAGCAGCAAACCAAAATCCCCAACGCGGTTGGTGACAAATGCTTTTTGACAGGCATCCGCAGCGGCTTTGCGATCGTACCAGAACCCAATCAACAGGTACGAACACATGCCCACCAATTCCCAAAACACATATACCTGTACCAGGTTGGGGCTAACGACTAATCCCAACATGGAGGCACTGAACAAGCTGAGGTAGGCATAGAACCTAACGTATCCAGGGTCATGAGCCATATATCCATCGGTGTAGATCATGACCAGGAAGGCCACCGTTGTCACCACAACCAGCATCAGAGCCGTGAGATGGTCAATGGTGTAGCCCATGTTCAGGTGAAAATCACCCGCAGCAGCCCATTCGATCATGCGGAGGTATGGTTCATGTCCTTGGATCTGGCTCCAGAGCAGGGCAAAGGAGAAGAACATGCAAGCTCCCAATAGAGACACAATCAAGCCAGCGCTTAACTGCCGTAATTGGTTGGTTGCCTGACTGTAAGATATTAGCCCCAAGCCAATCAGCATTGCGCCGACGAGCGGCAATACTGGAATTAGCCAGGCATACTCATAAATGGATTCCATGACGTGCCTACTTCAAATTTCTTCATCGATTTGGCAAAACCGATTTCATTGTGACATACCTGACCTGGCTAAGGTTCTTACTCCGAACACAAACTGGTTAAATCTTTCAACCGCCTTTCTTGTTATCGGTAAAACTCAAAAGATTTAAGATTAGGATTGACGCTCTCCTGGCGAAAATCCAGGATAAGTTGAGGGATGTAAGGCTCTTGCATGACAGGGGTGGGGCAATGCAACCTGTTGATAAACAGGCTAGAAGCCCTGCGTTATGGTTTTTTTACGAATCTGAAAGAGCCAGATGTGGTGATCCCAGCAAGCGGAAACCGAAAGAAGACAGGTTCAGCCCAATTCTGCAAATTTTATTCACATTTTCCCTGCCCGCAATTTCAGAGTTTGGAGTTAAATTAACAGGAAAGATTGATTTTATAAATACTGCTAAAGGTCATTGCTCTACGGAAATCCAGGTCATAGGGACGGTCAGGCAAGCTGGTACATCTTGCCACAGTCTTGCTCAATGGTTTGCGTATCCTGAAGCCAGTCACTCTCCAGCAGTTCATCGAATCTGATCCCTTGCGTGTGTTGTTCGGCTAGGTGCTTCTGCTCAACTTTAATAACTTTCGTCCATAGAACAGCCTGGTTAATTTCAATGAAGCAATCTTCTAGATCCACTCCCCTGCTGAATGTCGCGCTATTCGGCGGGACTCTTGCGGCTACCACCACTCTTTCCCTGATCAGTCCAGCCCTCAGTCCATCGGTTCAGGCCTCTTTACATGACAGTCCTAAATCTGTTTTAGATGAGGCCTGGCAAATTATTAACCGAGAGTATGTTGATCCTTCGTTTAATCAGGTTGATTGGCTGGCAGTGCGACAGGAATTGCTAGAGCGAGACTACAGTTCCAAAGAAGAAGCCTATACCGCGCTCCGATCTGCTTTGGAAAAACTGAACGATTCTTACACTCGGTTTATGGACCCTGAGCAGTACGCTGAGTTGACCCGACAGACCTCTGGTGAGCTTTCTGGCATTGGCATTCGCCTGCAAGCCGATCAACCCACAGGCAAACTCACGGTTATTGAACCTTTGCCCAATTCCCCCGCAGCAGCGGCAGGCATTCAAACGGGCGATCGCATCCTCGCCATTGACGGCAAATCCACCGATGGCATGTCTGTTGAGGAAGCCTCCGCCCTGATTCGGGGAGAATCAGGGACACAGATTCTCTTAAAAATTGAACGCGACGGGCAAGCGGCCTTTGATCTGGAACTAACCCGTGCCCGCATTGAGTTGCCAACTGTGCGCTTTTCCTTAAAAGAGGAGGACGGCTACCAGATTGGCTACATTCGCCTCAGTGAATTTAGCGGACACGCCGCCGAACAGATGAATCAAGCGATTCAAACCTTGCTAGATCAGGAAGTCGATGGCTTTGTTCTGGATCTGCGCGGCAATCCGGGCGGCTTGTTGCAAGCCAGTATTGATATCTCCCGCATGTGGTTGGATAATGGTGCGATCGTTCGCACTGTCGATCGCACTGGCTCCAGCGATGAAACCAAAGCCAATAACACCGCCCTCACTGGACTACCCCTCGTGGTATTGGTCAACGGCAATTCTGCCAGTTCCAGCGAAATTCTCACGGGTGCTCTGAAAGACAACCAACGAGCCACCGTGGTCGGCAGTCAGACCTTCGGCAAAGCCCTCGTACAATCGGTACATTCCCTCTCCGATGGCTCTGGGTTAGCTGTGACGATCGCCCACTACTACACTCCCGATGGCACCGACATTAGTCAACTGGGCATTGCCCCTGATGTGCGCGTCGAGTTATCTGAATCGCAACAGCGCGAACTGGCTTCCGATCCTTCTCTCGTGGCCACGATATCTGATCCCCAATACGTCAGAGCCATTTCTGTGCTTCAGGAAGATATCCTGGTCTATGAGACTCAACCGAATCAGCAAGTGAGTGTGACAGGCGATCGGACGGGACAGCGGGTGCCTTAGGAATTGTTTGAGTGAGGGCGAAGCATTGGAACAAAGATTTTGACCAATTAAAAGTTTGTTAATCCAAATGCTTCTTCCTTACCGAGATCCTTTTCTATCTTTAAGCATCTTTTTAGAGGTTTTTGAAACTGAGAACCACCTGTATGGCTTAAGCTCTAGTCTCAACGTAGTTAGAAGGAATTAAGCAGGATTACTATAGTCAATACTCCGGACAGTTTTTGAGGCGAAGGCTGAAACCCGCATTCTACCCTTAGCATTTGTCTAAGTTCGAGGGCTGAAACCCGCATTCTACCCTTGCCAATTTAAAACTGTCTGGACTGTTGTAGAGTAATCTTACAGTTTATAACATCAGCCCTTTCAAGGTCAATTAGCCTACTTTTAATAATTTGTGGAATTCGTGCTGAGAGCGAATCAAAAGGGTTAAGCAAGAGAAATTGAGTTCTACAATTCAGGAATTTCTAATAGAAACCGATAATTCGTGAAGGAAAAATAATAAATTCCCCCGTAAATCTGGTCACTTTTTGGCAAATAATGGTACTCTTGTTCGCGATAAAGGAAAGGCAAAAATGATTAAAACCTTTGCTGAATATTGGTTTCAGCCAATTATCAAGCTTATTGGCGGTACACCTTGAAAGGGCTGGTTTATAACATTTCATGAATCGTAAGAAAATTTCAGTTGAATTTCAAACAACCTAAGGAAGAGTTGAAAGGTGTAGACAAATGAGTGACGGAAAACCTATAGCTGAGTTAACTGATAACTGGCTTAAACTACTTCAGGCAGATAATGAAGCAGCGGCTCTAGAGTTTTATTGCAAACAAATAATGCCAGAATTGCTACCAATTCTTCAGAAACAGTTCAGAGAAACATACAATCAAGAGCCTAAATATGATGGTTTAATATCATTACTTGGTTTTACACCGGACACAGTAATCTTGGCATCTCAATTTGTAAAGCCTGAAACCCTTGTTGTGATTCATACTAAAGAAACTAAAGGCTTTTTGGATACTGTTTTGCATTACTGTGGAATTCCGGTTGCATCTTTCTTCCATGAATCATTTTCTGAGAGTCCAAACACAGATATATATCGAGCTTTGGAAGCTGCCTTAAAGCGTTTTCCAAAAGGATCACGAATTGCTATTGAACTTACAGGTGGCAAAAAAACAATGGGTGGTGCATTGGCTATCGCTTCTGGGCTTTTAGACATAGATTTATTGTATATCGATTACTCGAAGTACATGCCAGAGCTTAGAAAGCCTCGTCCAGAATCACAATATGTTCAGTTAGTAGGAAACCCGCTAAAACTACCGGTTGATTTGTTTACAGAGGTTGAGATTGAGCGAGCAGTTAACTTTTTTAATGTTGGAAAATATGACGTTAGCCAAACGCTTTTTCACCAAGCTAGTCAACGTATGGCAAATCCACGAGCCGCCGAAGTTTGTACCGAGCTTTCAAGGCTATATTTGCTTTGGAATTCCTTTGCATTTCAAGAAGCTTCTGAATTATCTTCCACGCTCTTTGAAAAAATAATTCGCTTTTATGAACAAATTTTAGTAACTCTTCAGTTTGACCTAGAAAGATTTAAGAAGCAGATAGAAAGCTTGACCCATTTGGCTAAGGGAGAAAGATTGAGCCTAATGTGGAATTTTTACTTTAGTGCGGAGAGGTATCAGCAGAATAATCAAGGTGATATTGCAGCGCTTTTATATTATAGAACGTTAGAAAGTATATTTGAGAATTCATTAAAAGATTTGGCTAAGAGTTTTAACACTGAATCACCAGATTATTCACTTTTTAACATAAATATTGAAGACGTTGAAGCTAAATTTATCCAATTCAGAAGCAAAGTCTTCAAAGGAAGGACTGATAGTAGTTTACCGTCTTCGCTTGGAATGTTAGATTCATTTTGTCTACTTGGAGCACTTAACCACCCTATTGCGGAAAAGATATCTTTAGGTAGAGTGGTTGATAAAGCAAAAATTCGTAATCGAAGTGTTTATGCACATGGGATAAGACCGATCGATGCACAGTCTACGAATGATATTAGTAAACTAGCTACAGATGCTTTGAACGAATACATTAACATCACAAAGATAAACTCTATTGATGATCAAAATATTAACTCTACTGATGATCAAAGGATTAGATTTGAGTTTATGGAGCTCACCATTCGTAGAAAGGTGTAATTGCGTTTGCGATGATATTCTATCGACTTTAGTGCAAAACTGTCACACGAATTGACCAAATTCGCTCAAATTTAATGTTCTGAGAGAGCGATCGCCAGCATTAATCGTGTACGAGTTGGGAGCAGGAATTTAGAGAGTGAAAGGAAAGGGTGATTGCTCTGTAAAATCAGAAGATTGGGTGCAGATAATATATTATTTCTATGAGCATGAGGTATGAAATTGAATTTACGCCTGAAGCGTTTCAAGATTTACGGTATTTCAAAAAATTTGAGCAAAGTATCATTCTTGACGCGATTCAAACTCAACTGCTTTATGAACCAGCAACAGAAACGAGGAACCGATTCCGGCGAAACCCACCAGACATGGCAGCCTGGGAGTTAAGAGTTGGGGTATTCCGGGTGTTCTACAACGTAGATGAGCTAGTTCAAATTGTTAGAATAGAGAGGATTGGCGAAAAACCAAACAACACTGTGTTCTTTCGCAGGCAGGAGAGCTAACGTAAGATGCTTTGGACTTATCGGGTCTGTCGTGATTACCAGGAACGCTACTCAATTCGTGAGGTCTTCTATGAGCGAGACCATACGATTATCGATTACAGCAAAACTCCGGTTGCCCTGGTTGGTGCCTCCATTGAAGAACTGATACAACTTGTTCATAGGTTTAAGGAGGCTTTTGACTTACCCGTGCTCTCTTTGGCAGAAATGGATGCAGTAATTGCCAGGCAAGACCCTAGAAAGTCACCAACTCACAGAAGCATTTCTCTAGAGCAGGTGATGGCTGAACTAGCCATTGATGTTGATTTAGTCCAGCACAATGAGGCAATTGGCGAGACGGCGATCGCTCCACAAAACCCAGCCAACTTGCAGTCATCTTGATCAGCAATTCTTAGTTGGTTTAGGAGCGTCTGCCTGCGGCGATCGCTCCTAAACCAAACCTGGGTTTTATTTCAAAGTGAGATTACTGCATCTTGATGAGGCGCGTCACAACGGTTGCTGCGAGAGACAGCGCGATCGCCGCAATCCGCATATCTTTCTATACCCGTTTCCTCGCTAACAATGGCGTTGCTTGTAGCATGGATTGATAGCAATTTCCAGCCTTGATATCAAAATCCAATATCGGCAACCGTTTGCATAAGGCAATCGTGCGGCTCAATTTGCCACATAACTGCACCACATCTTCAACTTCACTGGCTGCATTAAGCCGCACTACCCAGCCATTAAAAAGTTCCTGCACTGTCACAATTGTAATCCCCACATCCGCGCCCATCTCAGCAACGCGATCGCTCACTTGTGGATGACGATTAAGTAACAGCGAAACATGATCGGTATCCAAAATCCACCATCTCATGCCACATCATCCAGTTCACGTTCTGCTCTTAACTCTGCTGCAATCGCGGCAAACTCCGCATCCCCCTCAAACACGCCAATGAACTCCGTCCAGGGATTTTCCCGTCTAAGGGGGAGCGATGATGATACCAATGAAATTTCTAACGGCACAATTCTCGCTTTGGCTAAACGCTGGATAATAAATTGTTGCAATTGCGCGATCGCCTGTTCATCTGTAGTAGCTTCTACTTGGCAATCTGGTAATTCCAGCACACTTGCCCGCGAGAGTCCATTGTCTGTTTGCTCAAGCAGAAAATTGAGCTTGACGCTTTCTGGGGGTGGAGTTTGCATTACAGTACGTTTATTTATCTAATAAATCTGTTTGCTGATCACAGCATAGCAAGGAAGTTGATTGCTCATTCTTTTTTACAGTCAGAGAGCAATCGCCAACATTAATCGTGTATGAGTTGGAAGCAGAAATTTAGAGAGTGAAAGGAAAGGGCGATCGCTGCCCAACAGAAATTCAGCAGTTTGAATCTGTAGTGCTTTGGCTTGAAGCGCTGCGCAGGTATTCGAGGTTGGTGGTAGAAGGAGGCACAATTGAATCTTCCCAAGAGTTAATTTGCTTCTTGCCCAGCGATTTCTGCAAGCCGCTTTAGAATTTGCAATACTCGATTCAAATCATGATCTTGTCCTAAGACAAACTGACGCGATCGAGCATAACGGGGAACTTCTTGAGATAACAGCTTAAGAAAGACAAAATCAGTGCCGTTGGTGACTAGCCCATACAGAGGAGAGCTTCGTTTGGGCGCTGCCAACATGTAGGACAAAATCTGGGGAATGCCTACCCTGGTTGAAAATTCTGCTCGCTTGGACTCAATCACTAACACCCATAGCTGCTCCTTCAGCACCAAGATGTCGATGCGACCCCGCACCACAACACTGCCATCTGTAGCTTCAATTTCTACTGAATCTTCTGTGCTGACATAAAACGGAGGTAAGAACAGCCCTGATAAATCCATTAAGGGAGCAACCACTGCCAATTTAACGGTGTTTTCTAACATGGACCGCTGCTCCAGGTTGGCAACCGCTGCTTGCACCCTTGCCAATCTCTGTTGTTCAATCTCTGTGAGCGGTAGTAAATCTCCCTGCCACTCTGAAAAGAACGACGGGTCATTTGCTTGCTGCAACTTGAATCGTTGCTCTAGGTCATAAAGCGTAATTTTGTCTGCGGCTATTGTTTGTGCCATATATCTGTTCCTCTCCGAACTCTAATATTAACGTGAGCTCGATCGCCCCTCAATTCAAGTCAAAAGGTAAAAGTCAAAAGGTAAAAGCCAATCCCCTTTTCACTGTTCTCGTTACCAAGTTCCAGCTTGGTAACGCTCTGCTGGAAGCTCCAGCTTCCCTAATGGAGAGCAATCAGTTCTGGGTAGTGATTCGGAAGTAGTGATCAGGTTCAATGCATTGCTAGCTGGAGGTGGGCGTATGCTGATCTTAGAAGGACATGCGACTTTACGCATGGGGGAGCAAACCTACGAAGTATCGGCGGGTGACTATGTGTGCTTTCCTGCTGGGCAAGCTGTGCCACACACCTTACTGAACGAGGGCACCAAGCCGTGTCGATTTTTGATTATCGGAGAGGACAATCCACACGATATTGTCGTCTATCCTGACTCAGAGAAGGTGTTGGTGCGGGCAACACAAGAAATTTACCGAAAAGCAGTGCTGGAATACTGGGAGGGAGAAGATGAGAGTGAAGACACAGGCTAACATTGAAAGAAATGGGTGAGCATCTGAGCCGTTGATGAAGCGCCTTTTTTCGGCTTGCCTTGATAGACGAGATACGATGAAGACAGTTTTGGGGAATGAGTTATGACTTCTGCATCTGATGAACAAATCTTTAATGAGCAATCAGCAATTATCCGAACAGAGCGCGGATTGACCATCGCGGGAACCCGCATCACTCTTTATGACGTGATGGATGACTTCATGGTTGGTTATCCCGCAAAACTCATTCGTGAAAAGCTCTGTCTCACAGATGCTCAAATGGATGCTGCTCTCTTCTACATCGAAGCTCATCAGGCTGAGGTGGAAGCTGAATATCAACAAGTTTTGCAAATTGTAGAAGGTAATCGGCAATATTGGGAAGATCGTAATCGAGAACACTTTGCCCGCATTGCTGCAATGCCTCCGAAACTGGATCAAGAAGCTATCCATGCCAAACTTCAAGCTTGGAAAGACAGGCTTGAGTCCAAGGTATGAATTTTCTGATTGACTACAATTTGCGAGGACAAGCAGCATTACTTTGGGGCACGATCGCGGCTGAGGGTAGATGTTCACAATGTTGAGTCTTCACTAGAATTCTCAACGGTTTCCCAAAACGCATCAGCAGCCAACCCTCTACCAGTCTTGATACTTTGACGCGATTGGTTCAAAATTGCCTGTAGCCGAGGCGATCGGGAGATCAATAGACTTTCCAAGTCATCATCATCTGTTGGAGCAATCAGCACAGCGACCGCTTTACCATTGCGAGTAATCACAATAGGTCCCTCGTTCTGAGCTTGTTCTACGTAAGCACTAAGTTGCGCTTTCACATCTGCAAGGGGTGCAATTTTCATAGCTCAATTTCTTCTCCACCAACGATTAACCTTTCTCTATCTTTGACACCAATGGCTAAAACTAGAACCCTCTGTTCTGCTGGATCAACCTCGTAGAACACCCGAAAACGATTGTTAGCTCCGAATCGAAGTTCCCATGTGGCACCAAACGGGGCTGGTTGCTCTAGTAACTTGCGATTGCGAGTGAGTTCAAGGGGGGTGTAGGACAGTTGTTGAGCGATCGTTTCCCGAATCAAGCTGTGTTGCTTTCTATCGATTGCCCGGAGGTGATCGATAACTTCAGGAGCGAAAACTAGCGTAAAGATAGGTTCCTGTGTCATTGACCATTATTATAGTCTTATTTATAGTCAATATGAGCTACTTGGCGCGGTCGAACAATGCGTTGGTGCGGACGGAACAGAGGTTATCGGTGGGAGTTCGAGGTTATCTGCCGCTGCACAACTTCACCGTTATGCGGTTCTACTTGGTTGGTGAAAACGTAACCTGAAATTGATCTGTTGAGTGGTTTAAAGTAGTAGCTACTGGGATGAGGTTGAGTTACGGAATGAACACTGTGGCTAAGTGGGTGACATTTCTAATGTTGGGTGCGGGCGTTGGGGTGATTCGGGTAGACCCAAATTCTTTGCTTGGATTAGCTATTTGTGTTGTTGCTGTATTTTCATGGCTAGAATTCTGCTTTAAGGATTTGAAGAAAACAATAATTGCAGAGATTCGCAAGACACTCCCCAAGGATTAAACTAGAGGGAAATCGTATTGATAGGGTTGTCAAGATGAAAAATGTTTCAGTCAAACAAGAAGCGCAACGGATGATTGAGGAGTTGGCAGAAGATGCCACTTGGGATGATTTGATGTACAGGATCTATGTTCGTCAAGCGATTGAGTCAGGGCTTCAAGATAGTGAGTTAAATAGGACGCTTGATGTTAAGGAAGTACGTGCAAGATTTGGTCTGAAGCCGTGAGGGTAGAATGGACAAATACAGCGATCGAGCACTTGGTGTCGATATACGAATACGTTGCACACGATTCAAAGCCGTATGCTGAGCGCTTAATTGACAAGTTAACAAGGAGATCGGAGCAAATTGCAGCATTTCCCTTGTCAGGGCGCATGGTGCCAGAATATAGAGAGGAGAGCATACGCGAGGTGATTGAGCGACCGTACCGCATTATTTATCGTATCAAGGTAGATCAGATAGACATTCTCGCGGTGGTTCATGGTGCTCAGGAGCTATAAGTCGTTAGCAAGGGTAAATCTCGTTGCGATCACCACATAACAATTCAAATGCAGCGGACGGTTGAAAGCCGCTGGTGTTGAGTTCAAGGTTATCTGTCGCCGCTTAACAGAACCGTTGTGCCGCCTGAGTTATTGGTGAGGGCGTAGCGCAAGGTTGCCTGTTTTGGCTTGAGCTTGAAATTTCTGGCATCTCCTCAACATGGATGCGATATTAGAGGTGGTGTTGGGTCAAGTCTGAAATCTCAGTATGCTGGAATCGTTTGCAACCTCAACCATGATAGAGCTTGGTAAGTGGGTTTTTGAGGAACTGGGTAAACCTGCTCTGGAGGGGTATGTCCAAGATTTTTTCAAGGATTGCCTGAGTAGCGGAGTCAGCCGACTCAATGCCACAGTACTGAAAACACCAATGGCAGAGGCAGTTGGCTACATTATCAAGCGATTTATTAAAGAACTTCAAATTAACGACGTTCCCGCAACCAGTATTCAGCATCACTATAAAGCAGTGATCAAGAAGTTTGTGCAGGATAAGGCAGTGCGCCCGATTCTGGGAAAAGCCTTTGAGAAGGATTGCAAGCAAATTGATTACGGGCAGTTAGAGCAAATTTGGACAGAGCAGTATCAAGTCTCTGGATGGCAATTCCCTTTAGAAGATTTTGATTGGCGAGGAGTCTGCAAAGAATATGTGTATGAGGTTAAGGGTATTGTCAAAGCGAATCCAGAGTTGCGATCGCTGCTCGAAACCGACTTGCTAGAAGACATTGTCCGTAATACAGCCCAACTTTCACCGGGATTTGATGTTGAGACTTATCGAGCCAGTTTGCAGTCTAGCTATGGCTATCTGAAGCTGTATACCCTCGACAGCACCGATCGCGTTGATGCCATTAAGCTATGGGCGATGTTTATTGAACAAACGGTGCGAGAGGCATTGCCTCCCATGCGCTATGACCTGCCGTTGGATGTGAAACGACAACTGCAAGCCGCAGGACAACTCGAAGCGGATTTATCGCCTGAAGCCTTAGAGCATTACCGTCATGAGTATTTTCAGCAACCCGCACGAAAGGTTTTAGAGGCGGTAGCAGATTCGCAACGGGCTGTGATTTTAGGCGATCCAGGATCAGGTAAGTCGAGTCTGCTGCAATATCTGGCACTCGAATGGGTAGAGGGTAAGACCGAAAAACTGCCGTTATTAATCGAGTTGCGGGAATTTGCCATCAATTCATCTGCTAATTTTCTCGAATTTCTGCATCGAGGTCGGGGTGTAGATTGGCAGTTTGATCAGCAACAGCTTCATCAGCATTTACTGGAATCTCCAACACTGGTGATGTTTGATGGTCTGGATGAGGTGTTCGATCGCGCCACTCAATCCACCGTTATTGACGACATCATTCGCTTTTCCCAGCAATATCCCAAAGCCCAAGTGTTGGTTACATCTCGCATCATTGGTTACAACCCCGATCGCCTTCAGCACAGCGGATTTCGGCACTTCACGATTCAATCCCTCGATACCGACGAGATTCATGAGTTTATCGATCGCTGGTATGACCTATCAATGGGCAGCGATCCGGATAAAGTGCGACTGAAACAGCGATTGAAAGATGCCATTGCCAATTCCAACGCGATCGCCAACCTGGCAGACAATCCTTTACTGCTAACGATGATGGCAATCCTGAATCGGCGGCAGGAACTCCCCCGTGATCGGGCTGATCTCTATGACCAGGCTTCACGGATTTTGCTCTACCACTGGGATGTGGATCACAAGCGATTGCACATACCGATGGACGCGATCGGGCGACGAGAGAAACAAGAGATGTTGCGTCTGATTGCCTATGAGATGCAAGCGGGAGAGGAAGGGCTGAAGGGGAATTTGATTAGTAGCGATCGCCTCACCCGCATTTTGACCGACTATTTACGTGATCAAGGCTTCAGCGAACCCCGCGAAAAAGCCAATCGCTTAATTCAACAACTGCAAGAACGTAACTTCATCCTCTGCTATCGCGGAGCTGACACCTACGGCTTCATGCACCGCACCTTTTTGGAATATTTCTGTGCCGTTGAAATCGTCTATCGTTTTGAGAAACAACGTACCCTCACCTTTGAACAATTACGCGATGAGGTGTTTGGTCAACATTGGCAAGATGAAACCTGGCACGAGGTTCTGCGGTTGATTTGTGGGGCGATCGATCCCAAGTTTGCAGGTGAGTTAATTAAGTTTTTAATGCATCAAGAGATCGATAAAAATCAGCACTTAGTTGACGAAAAAATTAGAGAGACAAGCAAGAAAGTAGGAGTTAAAGGATATACTCATTTGCTACTTGCAGCGGATTGCGTATCCGATATAAAAAGTTCAAGCTCGCTAAATTTAACAAGCTTGAAGCTTCAACAGGCTCTTATTTCTGAGATAGAAGCTTACCAAATTCCACCATCTACTGAAGCAGCCCATGAAATACTAGAGCGAATTGCACAATACTACAATTCAGAAGAAACTCTTGAATGGCTCAAAAATCTGCCTATTTGGGAAAATGATTTCTCAGCATATCCCCGTCAAGCTGCTGTGCGGATGATTGGTAAGCACTATCATGATCACCCAGAAACATTGCAGTGGCTTAAATTACAAGCAGAAGAAAACATAAATCTTAGAGATGAAGTTGGTCCCGTTAGATGGTCAGCAGTCAGGACGGTTGCTGATTACTTTCATAATACTCCAGAAACACTAGAATGGCTTAAGGCAAAGGCGAATCAGAAGCTTGATGGAGGATTTGCTCGTCAAGCAGCAATTATTTCACTTGCAAAATATTATCAGACCAATCCAGAAACCCTGATTTTGCTAGAAAATCTTCTTAGAAATGATACAAATAAGCATGTTCGTGGTGTAGCTGCAACGGTTATTTGTGAACACTTCTCGCAATTTCCAGAAATTTCCGAGCTTTTATATGAAATTGTCTTACAGGAGTCATTCTTGCCAAAATCTGTTTGGAACCAGAATCCTCGTCAAAATGCCTTAGAAGCTCTTCTGAGAAATTACTCCACCCACTCAAAAACGATCGAACTGCTGCACGATCGCGCTATCAATGATCCCGATGAGCAACTGCGGGAATGGGCACAGGAACAATTGGAAATACACGACGCAAAAATAAAAATAGAGGCAAGTTCTAATGGCTGAGAATACTGTGAAAGTAGACATATCATTTCAATCATTGTTGCAAGCAATTTCATCACTAGGCATTGCTGAAAAGCATCAACTTTGGGAACTTTTGGAAGCTGAGTTATTCCCCGATGATGAAGATTTGACCAAGGACACCGCTGAGATTCAAACTGCCCGTGCTGACTACAAAGCAGGAGATTACATGACTTTTGATGAATACAGGGTGCAACGGGCAGAGCGATCGGCATGACCTACACCATCATCACACCGAAAGCTGTGCAAAAACAGCTAGATGCTTTGCCTAATGACGTTTACGATCGCATCGCTGAGAAGATTCAGCAACTTGCCGAAAACCCGCGCCCTGATGGAGTGGTCAAGATGAAAGGTTCTGACAATGAGTACCGCGTTCGTATCGGTGATTACCGCGTTCGTTATGAAATCGATGATTGAGCGTTGATCATTCTCTTACTCCAATGCAAACACCGGAAAGATGTTTACAGAAAGTGATAGTTCATATCTCATCTTGCGTCACCCCCTAAATGACAACGAAAATTCCGCAGTAGACGGCAGCACAACAACCCCCTTGCAGCGGACGGGCGAAAATTTTTGGTGCTGAGTTCGAGGTTACTTGCAGCCGCTGAAGGGGAACGACTATGAAGCCGTTTAGGGTGTCAAGAGGGTTTGGAGCATTTCTGGGGTGATGTTGTGCTAACCAGAGACGAACGAAATCAGTCGCCTAGTCAAGTAGATAGGGAGTGGTGTGGGATAGATCCATCTAAAGGGTAGAGCAAATTGAGTTCTAAACGACTATTTGAGGTGTCAAAGCGAGTGACCGTGCGATGGCGAGAACGATAACTTTAGCGGTGTCTCATTTATCTGTGCAAAAGTCACCTGTCTGATTCGTTAGTTCAATCGCATTTCGGATTAGTTCCGGCTTCAAGAACAGGTGAAAGAAACTCGTTCTACTTACCTATTAGATAGACAAATTGATTCGTTTAATTATGAGTGAATTCAGCAATACAATAAATCATTGAGTGATTGTCTTATTCGTTAGTTCAACATTGTTTCAGGTCAGTTCCCAATCCAAGATCAAGCTGGATTCGTCGTTAAGCTGGGCGATAGTGCGGCAAAGAGTTGAATCATTTACCTTTAAGATAGCGGAGGTGTCTTTTCTCTGTTCAACGGCTTGCATAGATTCTTTAGCTGACACCGCGCAGGGTCTTTTCCACTCGTTGTTGGCGGTTGAGGGTGACTGCAAGCAGGCTTAGGAGACTTCGGTTGTGAGCGTCGTTCAAGGTTAGGGGTAGTGTCTCAAGCCGCTCAGTCGATCGCAGAGTGCGAAACCGCCCAGAAGGGTGTCAGTGAGGTGGGATGGCGAGAGGGGCGGGGCAGTGCTCAGCGAATCCCTCCAGTGCAGCGGATTGACCGAAATCGCTTGGGGTATTGCAAAAGCGATCGCAACCGCTGATCGGCACCGTTACACGATTAGTTTATAGGACTTACGCACTTCGTGGAAAAACCGGGATAGTTTGGGAGATTTGTGGGACGCTTCGCGTCCCACAAATCTCCCAAACTGCGTAAGTCCTAGTTGATTGATTGGACAGCGATTTGAGAGCAGACTGTCCAGCTTAGGGATTTTCTAGTTCTGAAACATCGGGCAAAACTCTCAAGGCAGTTTTCGCTAGTTGTCGAATCATCACGGGATCAGGATTTGTTCGGGCGATCGCTCAAGTGCCCAGTCTCACAGCATTATCGTCTCAATGCCAGGTTGCGTTATCAATGATGTGGGTCATAGTTTGGTGTCCCAAGCGGTGTCCGGGGGCGATCGCCATTGCATTACTGCTTTCTGGCTTTACTGGAGTACCCACATGGGACGACATCCTCAAGTTAGCCAACAAGTTGCATTACTCCTGATGCGACAGCAAGGACAATGATCAATGACAATGACCAAAATGTTGAGGAGCCGGATGCATCGAAACGATTCATGTCCGTTTTTGAAGACCAGCGGGGTTGGTGACAACCTCGCTGAGTTTAATTAGGCAGACGCATACGATCAGGTTGCAGCTATGATAGAGCAAATGGCTGAGGTAGGTGTAATGGATGAGACCATCAGAAATGAGATGTCAGCGGACGAAGTAGCGCAAACTCAAACTGCGGTGCCACAAGAATCAGCTATCGTCTTTGACCAGGAGCGTGCTGCTCTGTATGATCGGCAAGTTGAGAAACTCGCTCCCCTGCGGGACGCATTGCATCTGCTGATGTGCCTGGTTTTGTCTGAGCTTCCCAGTAACGCACGGATTCTCTGCGTCGGTGCTGGAACTGGCTTGGAACTGCTAGCTCTAGCTCAAACGTTTCCACAGTGGCGATTCACAGCGATCGAGCCAGCGGCAGCGATGCTGGACATCTGCCGTCGCAAAGCCGAAGAAAAAGGCATCGTGTCCCGTTGCACGTTTCACGAAGGCTATTTGGACTCGCTGCCCTCATCAGAGCCTTTCGACGCGGCAACTTGCATATTGGTGTCTCACTTTTTGGTGCAAGACGAGGCGAGGCGCAATTTCTTTCGTCAAATTGCTGAACGATTGCGCCCTAGTGGAGTTCTGGTAAGTTCCGATTTGGCATTTGAGATGTCGTCTTCGGCTTACCACCGCCTTCTAGAAGTCTGGCTACGAATGCTGGAATATTCTGAAGCGCCTGCCGAGGCCATCAAAAAAGCAATCGCTTCTTACGGTCGGGATGTCGCATTACTACCGCCGTTACAGGTGAAATCCATTATCGCATCGAGCGGCTTTGACGAACCGGTGTTGTTTTTTCAAACGCTTTTCGTTCACGCTTGGTATTCCAAGAGAGCCGACTGAATAGAAATTGCCAACAGCCACCGAACAATCGGATTGCGGTCAACCTGTCTTCAAAACCTTGAAAGATAGGTAGCATTCTTGTCCTCACTGTGGGGCAAAGTATGACCGTAACCACAATATGCATCAACTTGCCCCTGATCCACGTAAGTTCGACGAGCGATTTTTCGTTGGGGTGGGCTGCGCCACACCCTCCAAACGGCGATTATCGAATTCACGTTGATCCAGACTGGAGACAAAGACGTGCCAATTAGTAAGCCCGTTTATGCTGTTTAGGATCAAGGGGAATGCTCTGAGATGGAGTCGGAGCATCAAGAGCACCAAACAGCAGGAGTTTAATTGCCGTTGCTTCTCGGGATGCCACACAAAAATTGACTCCCTGTTCCGTTACCGTCGCACCGACAGAGTAACTTAAACCGGGTAAAATATCAGCGTTCATTATGTGGGAGATGCTGGGAACAAGTTCATTGTTAACGAGACTCAAAAATTCCGAGACATGGGAATTGAGTTAGATCCGCATGGCAAAATGCCGGACATCGTTGTTTACTATGAGCAGCAAGATTGGCTGGTTCTGGTAGAAGCCGTGACCAGTCACGGCCCTGTTAATTTGAAACGCCGCAATGAATTAAAACAACTGTTTCAGTCTGCTGCTCAAGGTTTAGTTTTTGTGACAGCTTTTCCAGGGCGGAAGGAAATGACTCGATATTTGGCGGAAATTTGCTGGGAAACAGAGGTTTGGATCGCAAATCAACTGGATCATTTGATTCACTTCAATGGCGAGAGATTTCTTGGACCTCATGACCAATAGAACAAACCCAAACAGTGATCTCCAGGAATTCTGGTCTGGCGATCGCTCCTGGAAAAGATAGCAGACGGTACATTACTTTTGGAAAAGAGTCAATTACCCAATTCGGGCTATTTCTTAAGTTCTATCTTTTGGAACTTGACCAAATTTTATTCTTGCGAGAGACTTCTCAACATAGCTAATTTTGCAAAGATTTTTCACCATCACTCGATATCAGGTCCATGTATCGCGCTATCAGCACCATACATTTAAGGTGTACGGTTTGGTAGTGACACGAAAAATCGCTCGTAGTGTTGCTATGGAGTGTGAGGAGTAAAGATGAAACCAGCTATTTTGCTTCAAAAGATACTTATTTCAGGTGGCATTGTTATTTCAACCCTGGCGGGTTATGCATTGACAGTTCAAGCAGAGCCAATCACCAAGCAGGCTAATGGGCTTGCGACAGAGGTTTCTGAACTTGAAACTAACCTGTCCCCAGTGTCAGTGCCAGGATATGAGATCAGTGAATTTAAATTGGTAAACTTCTCCAATATGGAGAATGCAAAAGAGGTTCAGATGCAGGCAGAGGATGCTTCATCTGCTGTCCCCTCGTCTTCTACAGACCCTATTTCAATTCCTTTAGGGCAATCCTCCGATCCTCAGTTCACTGCTCAGGATGGCTCGTTGTCAGGTGTGGAACCTTCTCATTCAGAAGTCAGCAATGCAGCATTCGATTTGCAACTGGTACAATCCCCTGCTGACCCCACTCCCTCGCCTACTACTCCAAGCAACCCAGAGACAGAGATTTCCCAAACTACCACTCAAACCCGCTATCGTTTTAGTTATATCGGTATTGGGGCAAATATTGGCATCACGGGTGATCCGGCGATCGGCGAAACCAGTTTTGCCATTACCAGCAAGTTTGCCTTCAATCCCTTTATCTCGATCCGTCCAGGAATCTTCATCGAGGATGAGGTCAGTTTTCTCATTCCTGTCACTTATGAGTTTCCCATCACCCGCGTGGGAGAAGGCATCGTCCCCTTTGTGGGAGGTGGCATTGAGTTTAGTACTGGTGACGATTCTGATGTTGGGCTTTTATTGACAACTGGCATAGATGTGCCCATCAATGAAGAGTTGACGTTTAATACGACCGCTAACATCTCACCGTTTGGCGACAACTTTGACTTTGGCTTGTTGTTTGCGATCGCCTACACCTTTGATGGGGAAGTGTTAGAAGTTGAGCCTCCTGATGTTCGGGGTGCTATCTCCCAGCGCATTCCTGAAGGTCGCCCTAATAATCCCAGCTTTTTTGGAATTGGAGCAAACTTAGGGATTGGTGGCGATACAGCGTTAGGAGACACCAGCTTTGGCATCTTCAGCAAAATCACCGTCTTTGACTATGTATCGGTTCGCCCAGGCCTACTGATTGAAGACGGTGCCACATTGCTGTTGCCTGTTACTTACGACTTTTTTCCCATCCAAACAGACTACATCACATTGGCACCTTATCTAGGAGCTGGTATTTTGATTGACTTTGGAGATGATAGCGAAGCAGATTTGCTGTTGACTGGAGGATTTGATATCCCCATTACTACAGATCTTGCGTTCACTACAGGACTGAGCGCAGGTGTCTTCGATACCTTCGACATTGGTGCTCAATTGGGGCTAGTCTACACTTTCCAAGAGTATTAGACTTAATTTGACAGTGGGGTATGAGTTGCAACTATACTCAACTCACTGCAACTTGAGTGCTGAACGCAGTCGAAGCACAGCATCAGACAAGACCAACCACTACTGAGTTGATAAAAACAATGGTGGGGTATGAAGCTTAGCATTCATACCCTAAGTTGCTTCGGTTTTGCAAATGAACCCGGTTGGTGAATGTTAACGTGAATCTCCGATCAGGAGGTGGGAGTGTACAACACCCCGACTTCTCAGTATGCAGGAAAGAAAACTGCGTTTTCTTAGGAGTTCGACAAGCGGTTTTTCCGTCAGGGCGGGCGCACCACCCCAACGAAAAACCGCTGCTTGAGGCTATGGTGTGACCGCTACAGTTATCAAATGGCGATTATCGAACTCACCTAATGTTAAGGTTTTCTTAAGAAGAGGAGTTTATCTGCACAAACCAGAGACTTGTATGTTGCCTCCACCCAATTCAACGTTATCGATAAGTTTTCCATATATTACATAGATAAAAATCTAGGCATATATCAGATTCAATAGGATTGAATCTATGGGACTAGTTGTAATACACTTAGTTCATAGATATTTAGCTATGACTTGCGTCTTCAATTAGCAAATATTCTATTCATCACATTGTCTTTTATCAATTTTTTTAATTGGATGCTTTTAATGGCATCCATTCGGTTTGACTGATTGCACGTTTCTGACGTGACGGTTCTCCCTGCTTTTCAGTTTTTTAATTTCACTTGACGAAAGGTTGATCGCAGATGGCTCAGTTTTTTGCACAAACTGCCTGGTTCATTCCTGTCTATCCCTTTGTTGGGATGCTGCTGTCTTCGCTATGGTTCCCATCCATTACCCGCCGTACTGGCCCAAGACCCGCAGGATATATCAATGCAGTAACAACGTTTTTTGCATTTATTCATTCCCTATTTGCATTTCCAGCCTTGTGGCAACAACCCGCTTTACATCTATCTTTCACCTGGTTACAGGTGGCTGACCTGGATCTGACCGTGCCTGTAGAAATCTCAGCCCTGACTGTAGGTGCTCTGATTTTAATTACTGGATTAAATTTTCTAGCTCAAATTTATGCAGTGGGTTATCTGGAAATGGATTGGGGCTGGGCCCGCTTCTATTCGCTATTGGCCCTGTTTGAAGCTGGCATGTGTGGTCTGGTGCTCTGTGATTCTCTGTTCTTCAGCTATGTCATTCTAGAAATTCTGACTCTAGGGACATATCTGCTGATTGGAATTTGGTTAAACCAGCCCTTAGTAGTTACGGGTGCTCGTGATGCATTTTTGACTAAACGAGTCGGTGACTTATTCCTACTTATGGGAGTTCTGGCAATCTATCCTTTAGCAGGAACATGGAACTACAGGCAACTGGCAGAATGGGCACAAACCGCTATGGTTGATCCAAAGCTGGCAGCTTTAGTGGGTCTGGCTCTGTTAGCGGGTCCAATGGGGAAGTGTGCTCAATTCCCATTGCACCTCTGGCTGGATGAAGCGATGGAAGGGCCGATTCCCGGTTCGATTTTGCGAAATTCTGTTGTAGTCGCAACCGGAGCTTGGGTGTTGATCAAATTGGAGCCAGTGTTTGCCTTGTCTCCCTTTGTGATGTCTGCCATGATTGCCATCGGGGCGATAACTGCGATCGGCGGCACATTGATTGCGATCGCCCAGATTGACATCAAAAGAGCGCTTTCTTACCTCGTGAGCGCTTACATGGGGCTGGTCTTCATCGCAGTGGGCACTCAACAAATCGAAGCGGCTTACTTAATCGTGTTGACTCATGCTGTAGCAATGGCTGCCCTGATTGCTAGCTGTGGCTCGATCATTCTCAATTGTATTGCTCAAGACTTGACCCAGCTAGGCGGCTTGTGGAGCCGTCGTCCTATCACTGGATTGTCTTATATCATTGGTGGTTTGAGCTTAATTGCTCTGCCCCCACTTGGCGGCTTTTGGGCCCTGCTGAAACTAGCAGATGGTCTATGGAACAATCACCCCGTGCTGTTAGGGATCGTTCTACTGGTCGATGCCCTGACTGCCTTTGGGTTAACTCGCGTCTTTGGTTTGATCTTTGGCAACCAACCCCAGCAAATGACTGAGCGATCGCCCGAACCTCTCTGGGCAGTTGTTCTACCCATGACGGCTCTGGCCGGGTTTGCGTTGCATATTCCCATGATTCTAAAAAGCCTGTCACTGTTGCCTAATTGGGTAGAATTAAACAAAGATGTCGGACTCATGCTCACCTGGGCTAGCATCTTTGGCATCAGTATTGGTGCAATTGTCTATCTGGGCAATGTCGTTGCCAAACCCGTCAAGTTGCCTTCCAAGGCATTGCAGGATTTACTGGCTTATGATTTCTATACCCTCAAGCTTTATCGCTCTAGTGTTGTTGGCAGTGTTGATATTATTTCACGCTTGACCGACTGGTTCGATCGCTATTTTGTGGATGGCTTGGTCAACTTTGTGGGTATTACGTCCATTTTCAGCGGCGAAGCCTTGAAGTATGGCAATACTGGCAAAACGCAATTCTATGCCTTCACCATTGTCTTTGGCGTTGCCCTCATTGGGCTGCTCGTCAGTTGGAGCTTCCTCTCCAATCTCTCCCTCACCCTTGGTAACTAGCTCGCAAACAAATCGTCTCCCAGTCTTCACCCATGCTTAGTCTATTGATTTGGCTACCCATCGCTGGTGCTTTAATTGTTGGTTGCCTGCCAGCCAACCTTCCCAGTAGCAAAGTTCGTGTCGGTGCGCTGGGTATTGCCAGTGCTGTTCTTCTTTGGACTGTGTTGATAGTCAGTCAGTTTAATATCCATCTTCCAGGAATGCAGATGACCGAATATTTGCCCTGGATTGAAACTTTGGGCTTAAATTATCAATTGGGCGTTGATGGACTCTCCTTAGTTCTAATTGCCCTCAACAGTCTATTGGTATGGATTGCAATTCTAACCAGCAGTGAGCAAACCGATCGCCCTCGTTTATTTTATGCACTGTTACTTCTGATTAATGGTGGAGTTGCTGGAGCATTTCTGTCCCAAAACTTGTTGTTATTCTTCCTGTTCTATGAACTGGAATTGGTTCCTTTCTACTTGCTGATTTCCATCTGGGGCGGCGCGAAGCGGGGCTACGCTGCTGTTAAATTCTTAATTTATACTGCCGTTTCCGGTGCGTTAATTCTGGCTGGCTTCCTGGGTTTAGTTTGGTTAACGAAAGCTCCTAGCTTCTCCTTTGATGATATTTTGGGTCAAACGTTGCCCATTGGCGTGCAGGTTACGCTGCTATTAATTCTAACGATCGGTTTTGCCATCAAAATTCCGCTCGTCCCTTTCCATACCTGGTTGCCCGACACTTACGTAGAAGCTTCTACACCAATCGCCATCATGCTAGGTGGCATCCTGGCAAAACTGGGCACTTACGGTCTCTTTCGCTTCTGCCTACAGCTATTTCCCGAAGCCTGGGTCAAACTTGCGCCTGCATTTGCTATCTGGGCAGCCGTGAGCATTATCTATGGGGCAGTGGCGGCGATCGCCCAAAAAGATATCAAGCGCATGGTGGCTTATAGTTCGATCGGACACATGGGCTACATCTTCTTGGCAGCGGCAGCTTCCACCACCCTCAGCCTCGTCGGCGGCATTTCTCAAATGGTCGCGCACGGATTGATTCTGGCTATCCTGTTCCATCTGGTCGGTGTGGTAGAGCATAAAGTAGGCACTCGTGAATTAGATGTGCTCAACGGTCTGATGAATCCCATTCGCGGACTCCCCACGATTAGCTCTTTGTTAGTGTTGGGAGGCATGGCCAGCGCAGGCATCCCCGGATTGGCTGGTTTTATTGCAGAGTTTCTAATCTTCCAAGGCAGCTACGCTACATTTCCTTTACAGACGTTGCTAGCAGTTGTCGGCACAGGATTAACCGCAGTCTATTTTGTCATCTTGCTAAACCGCACTTGTTTTGGCAAATTGGATAACGCCACTGCTTACTACCCCAAGGTTGTGTTTACCGAGAAGTTTCCTGCCCTGGTTCTGGCTGGTTTAATTTTGCTGCTAGGGGTGCAACCTTCCTGGTTAGTGCGCTGGAGCGAATCAACAGCGACCGCTTTCGTCGCTGCTATCCCCACGGTAGAGCAAATTGCCTTGAGCCAGTCGATTGCGACTGACCTGAAACAATAGTTTGATCGCTTTGATTTGGTTAAGAGCGGCAGGCAAAGGGCATCGAAACCGGAAATTATCTTTGCCTTTACCCCTTTCACTTAGCCAGGAAGTATTAACTTTTGATGTTCTTGTTCCTCTCCCCTTCACCCGTATGACTGCTACCCTGATTGAACCTAAGACCAAAATCCCACCTTCACAGCACGAGTTTGCTGAAATTATCCATCGCCTAGAGCGTGGTGGTGCCATGCTACCGGATACGCCAGAAAACCTGATGCAAATTATTGGGTTGTATAAGGCGTATGCTGTGCCAATGGATTTCTACTGGCGAGATTTGCTTTATATCGCTGAACAAGTTTTTCTCGATCCCCTGCCTTTCTTTAAATACTTCATTTCACAGGAATATTTAGACCGCCACAATCACTATGCTGGGGATGATGCCGATCTTCGCATCTGGCGCGGTCAGGCAACGGCTCATCCAGAGTTAATTGAGTTTATCCAAACAGGAGAAGTTAAATCTAAGCTACCACGTCTCCTGCATCACTTTTGGCACGATCGGATTAACATGGAATTTGCCGAAGAGTGTATGCGGGCTATGCTGTGGCATCGCCGGATGTACTGTCCGGTTAATCAGTTTGATCCCTATCTGGATAGTGAAGAATACAAACAAAATGCCGATCGCGCTATTCGGGCTTACTTCAAGAACAATCCCCTGATGTTAGGACTCTACAACCTGTTCCCCGACATGTTTTTGGAGCAGTGCCGTCAAGCATCCTATTACTCTAATCTCGGTCTGTTTTGGGAAGTGATGGCTCCTGTGTTCTTCGAGATGTCCGATCTCTATGACGAGGGCAAGATCGCTAGCGTCCCCGATGCCATGAATTTTCTGGTGAATGGTATTTTCGCGATCGCGGGTCGTCCCATTTATCATCACGTCTACATTCGGGGGGAATGTTACGAAATCATTCCCAAGTCCAAAGGCTTTACCTGGCTCTACGAAGCGGCTCTTCCCTACGTAGAGGCTGTCTTCTACCGGACTTCTCCCTTCCGGGGCACCAAGTCTTACAATGCCCAAGCGGGACAGGTTCCCGATGACCAGAAGGATTTTCACTATGGCGTGCTATATGCCGATAAATTTCCTGTGGGTACGGCTGGCATTCCACCTACCCTGTTGGCTCAAGACATGTATCATTTCTTGCCACCCTATTTGGTGGAATATTACAAAAAGCACTGTCGGGGCGAGGATGACATGTTGATTCAGCTTGCCGTTAGTTTCCAGCGATCGATGTATTGTGTCACCTCGGCTGTGATTCAAGCTCTGCGGCAAGCCTTGTTATATCCTCTGGATGATCCCAATCCCAAACACTTGCTGGCCAACCGCAAATTCTTTGAAGCGCAAATAGATCGGTTTAAGCGCCCTGAGGCTCGCCTGCGAAATATTCAAAGCCAGGACTATCGATAATTCCGTCGCTGCTGAGTTAGATCTGGGCGACGAAAAAAGATCCCCGATTTCTTGTGGGAGTGAGCGGCGATCGCCTCTTTCTCAACAAAAAACCTTGTTTGAGGGCTGTGACGGGTCGCGCCACAGCCCTCAAACAGCGATTATCGAACTGACGTTATTGAAAAGTCTGGGGAATTTGCTCAAGTAGGGCAATCGGCATTTTTAGCATCCATAGCAGGGAGTGATGGATATTTGGGGAGTGTCGTTGTTAGTAGAAAACACACGCCTGTCAACAGCAGCGCCAACAACAGGGAAGTTTGCAGGCCTGAAGTGGTGGCTTCCTGGCTGATCCGGCGCAGGAAAGGGACAGCCGAGGGCGGCACCTGGTTTATGACTGCTGCGGTCACTTCTTGTCGGGAGAGCGTCTGAATCATCTCTTGCAAGGTAGCAATAAGTCGCACGCGATTAGCAGGATCGACAGTTTGCCCCATCTGCCGCAAAATGCCATCTACAATATCTCGCGATGCATAGAAGATGAACGATGTTCCCAGAATGGCTTTGCCTAATGAACTGCCCAAATTCTGCACCGGATTGTAAATGCCTGTGCCTTCGATTCTGTTGTTTTCTGCGGCTGCATAAGTCAAGCGGCTAACGTAAGGCGTAAACAAGCCTGAGCCGATGCCCATAACCACCAACCCTGCCAGAAGATCGACCGATGTCACTTGCAGCGTCAGACTCCGATACAGCATGACTATTCCGACCGCCAAAAGAGTCAGTCCACCAAACACAATGAATTTGGGTGGTAAACGCTGGAACCATGTGGCTCCATTGCGATCGCTCCCCAGTGCTAACAGTTTCAGCGATCCAATCACCACTAAAATTTTCGCGACGTTATAGGGCACGATCGTCAGCGCCGTCCGGTAGGGATCAAGCATCAACGCCAAAGGCACATATTGAAACAGATTAAACTGCACGCCAGCGGTGACTAGTGTATGCAACATAGCAGCCAGCATTCCCAGTACAAACGCTGGCTTCCGCAACAGCCCAGCCCGCAGGATTGAAACTTCACCTTTCTCTGCCTGCCGTCGTTGCCAGAAGCCAAAGAAGCCCAGCAGAATCAATCCAACAGCAATCAAAGGTGGCACGATTGATAAAGGAAATGGTGGCACCACAACTCCACCAATCGAGAAAACTCGCTTTGGCTCCCACCAGCCAAACTCCATAGATAGACTCATGCCGCTCAGAATCAGCCCTAGCCCCAAAAAGGATAGCAGTCCACCTACCCAATCGATTGGTTGCTCACAGTACAGCCCAAGATGGGGTAGCGATCGCCGCCGCCACCAGATTCTAACCAGGGCAAGCAACGATGGGACAAACGCCCAGCGCCAGCCGACCTGAGACGCAAGGAAGCCCCCCAGCAGTGACCCCATCAAACTGCCCAGGCTAGACACAACAATCAGCCCTACCGTTGCTTGCTCTACAGATTTGCCTTTGTAAACCAGATCCACAAACGTCCAGGGAGTGCTGACGAGGGGTGTCGCCGCTAGACCTGTCAGGACAGCAAAACTGATCGCCAGGATTGCGATCGAAGGACTCAGAGCAGTGAAGCTGATGCCGATGCCATAAAGTAATAGCCCAGCCAGAAAAACAGGCGATCGACCAAAGTAGCGGCAGAGATTTTCTGTTGTTGGCGCAAAAGCAGCGGTCGTCAGCGAAAACAGGACTAAGACGGTCTGAATCGAGCCAATACTCGAATCAAAATCCTGCACAATCTCGGGCATGATGGCAGGGAGCACGCCCATGTTATACGCCACCATCCACACTGTCAGACCAATTACTCTGAAAGGGGAAGTGCGGCTCAAGATTTGCTGATTGTGCGTTTGCTCATGCGTCGTTGGTTCGGTCATCTCACTCAGGTCAATGGAGAGCTTAGGACTGGATGAACTTCATCGGTTCAGCAGGTTGAAACAGGGCTGACGTATCACCTGCAAAGATGGAGCCGTCCGTTAATGTTAGTTTCTTGACCGGACTACCTGCGGTAAAATCCAGCTTGTCCAAATTAATCCAGAAGACATTTGGACTGCGAACCGACTCAAAAAAATAGCGCCTATTTGTCTGATCGGCGACCGTTCGCCAGATCGTTGAGGAGATATTGGGTTGATCTGGCGTACTGATGCCCATTGGCACCGAGGCGTTGCGGATGACCGAAAATACACCCGCGACCCCTTCCACCGGATCAGCCGTTTTAGGAATCGCGTTGATGTAAAATGAGGCGCGGACAAACCGATCGGCGGCTCGATTTGTACCAGGAAGCATCGTTGTGCCCCCGATCGATCGCCAGTATTCATTCAGAGCGAGCTGCTGGCTGTAGATCGGGGAATTAGTCATGACCTGATAATCGGGGCTGTGGTGAATCGTCAGCTTACCCTCAACATACTCAAAGATCGCTGAATCACCTGTTGCATCTGAAATTGAAAGGTGGATCGTTCCAGGTTTACCGTCTGGTGAAGTAATAGGCACGACATAAAACGGTTCCTGTTCCATTGCTGTGACTGCCTCGTTCACGTTGGCAAAGTTATCCAGCATGTATTGGGCCCACAGCGACAGAGCCAATGGCTGACGCGCATCTGTGTCAGCAGGTGTGGGGTACTGGGTTTCGGTCAAATAGAGCAGGTTGGCGAACAAGCCCATCTCGTTCATGCCATCAGTAATGCCAATATCCCACCCTGAAACTCCCACACTGCCATACTTTGAGACCCAGCGAATCGAGTTTGCTCCAGCGGCTCCAGTGCGCTCCATGCCTCGTGGGAAAGCCCAAATATTACTGGACATGTCGCGAAACCAGTCCATCGTGCGCCCAGTAATCACGAGATTGTCGAGTCCTCGATAAACTGCCCGGGTACAGCCCAGAAGGATTGGGATCACCATTAGTTCTGTGATGGAGTTCGTCAAGGCACTCCATAGCGTCTGGAGTAGATGACCATCGAAGGCAAATTGCATCTGGAGCAGAAAAGTTTTCATGGATTTCTCTTTTGTATTGTGATTTTAGGAAGCAAAAGTAAGAGGGAGCAAACCCTTAGAATTGGAAGATCGCATTCAACAACAAGCCATTCTGGTGCAGGTCTAACTCGGTTCGTCTTAACCCCTCTCCATCCTTAAAATCGAAGCGATTGAAGCGATAAGCAAGCCTTAATGCTGTATGGCGGGAGAGGTTGTATTGAGTACCGACTAACAAATTCCACGTAAAGTTTTGATCGGCTCCGATATTAAATCCAGACACATCTCCCCGCAATCCGAGTGCCCAACGATTAGATAAAATTAGCTCAATCTGTGAGCCAACCAGAGGTTCAACAAGCGTTCTAGAGAAACGAAAGTTGCGATCGATCGATGGCAATGCTCTATCTGGGATGGCAGTGTTATTGATGCGGATGGTGTCCACCTCAACCGTTTGCCTTAAGAAGTTGGTTCGCAGCCCGACAATGGGTGCAACCACCAGTCGAGGATAGAAATTGGTTCCTTCAGGTGAGTTGTTCAAAGAGATATCAACCGCCCGATAGGATGCTGCTGCATCTACTGTGATCTGGCGAACTGATACAGTGCCATCGGCACTGACCCGCACAGGAGTATTAAGTCCAATCTGTTGACCAATCTGGACAAACTGTTGGATTTGCTGGGGTTCAAATTGTTGGATGAACTCATCCAGTCTTCCAGGAGAAGTTCGCTGCACAAACTGGAACAGACTTCCAGAAGAAAACGTTCTCCCCAAACTGCCACTGTCTTCAGCGAAAAGATAAAAACCATCCAGAATGAATGACCATCGATTGTTTTGCGCTTCTAAACGCAATCCAGCATCAAAGGCGCGATCGAAGTTCAGAATGTCTTCTAATCCCAAGTCAATTGAGGTACTTCGTCCAGATACCGTTATATCTGCCTGCACATCAAGGGGGATAAAGAAATAAGGTTCCACCGAAAATTGCCAAGCACTGCTTGATGTAGGATTGGTGGAGAGTTCGGAAAGCTCTAGCTCCGAAGAGAGACTAGAGGGAGGTTCGGCAGGTTGCAGATTGGAGGTTTCAGAAGGCTGGGGGTCGGGAGCAGCGGCTGGAGCCTGCGGCTGGAGTGGAATTGGCTCCATTTTAGAATCCACATCGGAGCATGCGGTAATCAGATTCTCAGTTACCAGGTCTGAATGGAAGAGGGTATTGGATTCAAGGGGCACATTTTGTGTGGCATGATCATCAAAGTTACTGGCAATAGGGAATTGCGCTTTTGCAGAGGCAGGTGAGCCTGAGCATATAATTGCTGTAAACACAGCGCTGCTAGCACACAACCGCAACAGTTTTGATGGTTGATCACTAAGTTTTTTCATACAGGTCTTTCAGGATGGGGGGCAGTACAACTGTCAAATACTAGAACGCTGATATTGGAGTTGCAGACTACAGCAATCCAAATTGTGTGTGAGCAATCAACTTACTTAACAAGGGGTGGACAGAAGTTGAATCATAAATTGGCTGACAGCAATTCTCATTTTGAAATAGAACCTGGGTTTGGGAGCGCCTGTCTAAGGCGTTGCTCCAAACCAAACGGAGAATTGCTGATGGGCTGATTTTTTAGGGTAGCTGTAGCTGAAATTAGAATAAACTAAATTATTATCCAGGAGTTAAAAATCCTTAAAGATTCTCAACTTGGCGCACGGCGATCGCGCCCAATCAGTATTTGTAGCTGTATTCAGCGTAGTTAGGATACAGGATTAAATAAAACCGAATTTTTTTGTGGGAAGCGCGGCGCAGCCGCGCTTCCCACAAAAAAATTTTGGGTTTTATTTAATTCACATTCCTTAGAACAAAGCCACTTTAGAGGGGTCGCGTCGCGACCCCTCTAAATATCCTGTCAATGCGAATCCTGAGGTTCACCCCAGTGAGACTATCAGGCTGGCTACCAAAATATCAAAGAGAGCCAAATCCCTTCTTTTTCTTTTCTTTCTTCTTCTTTTTATTACCGGGCATTCCCTGCTGGTATCCCCGCCAACCGGGAGGAGGTCCACCTCTGGGGTCGCCCATCGCAGGTTGACCTAACATCCCTCCCATTCCTGGCATTCCTGGCATTCCCGGAAATTGCCCCAGGCTCATTTGCTGCATTAGCGATCGCATCTTCTGAAACTCGCTGACCAACTGACTAACATCATCCAGACCATAACCAGATCCTTTGGCAATGCGGCGGCGACGACTGGGAGAACTAGCTAGCAAGTCAGGATTTTTGCGCTCCGCTGGGGTCATGGAGTTGATCATGGCTTCAGACCGTTTCAGTTTGATTTCACCCTGCTCCAACTGCTCATCCGACAACATCTTGCCCATACCTGGAATCATTTTCATGATGCCGCCCAACGATCCCATGTTTTTGAGCAAGCGGGTCTGTTTCAAGAAATCAGTGAAGTCAAACTGGGCATTGAGGATTTTTTCTTGCAGCTTTTCGGCTTCCGCCAGATCTACTTCTTCTTGCGCTTTCTCTACCAGTGTCAAGACATCACCCATCCCCAGAATGCGGGAGGCCATGCGATCGGGGTAAAACGGTTGCAGCGCTTCTACTTTTTCGCCAACCCCAACAAATTTGATCGGTTGTCCTGAGATACGCCGTACTGATAGGGCGGCTCCTCCACGGGTGTCGCCATCCAGTTTGGTCAGAATCGCTCCGGTGATACCAATTTGTTCATGAAAAGTGCGTGTCAGGTTGGCAGCTTCCTGACCCGTCATGGCATCGACCACCAGCAGAATCTCGTGGGGCTTGACAGTAGCTTTTATCTGAGCCAGTTCGGCCATCATGTCCTGGTCAATTTGCAAGCGTCCGGCAGTGTCAATGATGACCGTTTCCATCTTGTCTGCTTTCGCCTGCTCAACTCCCTGCCGGGCAATCTCAACCGGATTGGCATCTTTCCCTAGTTCAAACACAGGCACATTGATCTGCCGACCCAGGGTGACTAACTGATCGATCGCCGCCGGACGGTAGACATCTGTCGCCACGAGCATGGCAGAACGGTTTTGCTTCCGCAGGTACAGCGCCAGTTTAGCTGAAGCGGTGGTTTTTCCAGTGCCTTGCAGACCCGCCATCAAAATAATCGTAGGGGGATCAGTTGCTTCTGCTAGAGGAACATTCGTTTCTCCCATCACAGACATCAACTGGTCGTGAACGATTTTGATAAATTGTTGATCTGGTCGCACTCCCGGTGTGACCGCAGCCCCCAACGCTTGCTGCTGAACTTCTGCCACAAATTCCTTCACCACTTGCAGATTCACATCCGCCTCTAACAAGGCTCGTCGTACCTCTCGCAAGGCTTCCTGGATATTAGCCTCTGAAATTTTGTCTTGTCCCCGGAGTTTTTTCCAGGCAGATTCCAAGCGATCGGCAAGCGCATCAAACATAGTGGTTACTACAACCCGTACTAATTCTAAAAAATACCGTCAGATTCTTCTATCTTAACTGCTAGCGGTCTGTCAGTTTTTGTTTGCCAGGTTCCCTGGCAAACAAAAATTTGAATTTAACAAGACTTACGCAGTTAGAGGATTTGTGGGGCGCTTCGCGCCCCACAAATCCTCTAACTTTCTTGGGTTTTCGCACAAAGTGCGTAAGTCCTGTGCGTAAGTTCTATTTAAGGAATTCTTGACGGGTTGCAACCTGTCAAAAATTCCTTGATAGACTGCTATCGGGTTGGCGAAGGGAGCGCCTTGCCCAAATCATGAGAAGATTAGGGTGTAGGGACACAACTCGCTCCTCTCCAACACTTCTGCCTGAAATCCCCTGTCTTCATTCCCTAGAAAGAGAGCATTGACTGAATGACCGACATTGGCATTATTATGGGCAGCGATTCCGACTTGCCTACGATGCAAGGGGCGATCGCCGTTTGTGAACAATTTGGTGTCTCCTACGAGGTGGCGATCGTCTCGGCTCACCGCACTCCCGAACGCATGGTGGAGTATGCTCAACAAGCCCATCAACGCGGGTTGAAAGTGATCATTGCCGGAGCCGGAGGAGCCGCCCATTTACCGGGCATGGTTGCTGCTTTGACTCCTCTGCCCGTGATTGGAGTCCCCGTTCCCAGTCGCCATCTGCAAGGGCTGGATTCGCTCTATTCCATCGTGCAAATGCCTGCTGGTATTCCAGTCGCAACGGTAGCGATCGGCAATGCTCAAAATGCTGGGTTATTAGCGGTGCAAATTCTGGGAACATCCCAACCCGAACTACTCCAGCAAGTGATGCAATATCGCCAAGGGCTAACAGAAATGGTGATGGCTAAACAAACTCGGTTATCTGAACTGGGCTATCAACAATATCTCAAGGAAGAAATGTCATAAACTCCTGACTGAGTCTATCCAGAGCCAGACGACTACACTAGACAAACCTGAAATCATTTAATATGCAGGTTCGTAACCCGCACAAATAATCCCAAAAATCTATATCTTTGGGATTATTTCTGACTTAAGACAGTGTTGAAAGCATACATCTTCAATAATCGGTAGAGTTTAAGCTGTTTTTATTTATCATAATTTTTTTATTACACTCCTATTTGCATCGTGAACAGCCCATCCTGAGTCCCTTGTTCTACCAAATTGCCCTCTCACAAAGGATTTAGGAGTGCCACATGCCAAAACCTCTACCTTTATGGAGTTGACTTCACGCCACTGCTTAAGTTGGGTTAGAAGGTAGGAGAAATTTTCCTGCCTGTAAATTCTCACTGGGTCAATTCCTTAAGGATCGATATTGATAATGCCAACTTCCCCTCGCCCCCGATTGCTGCCTTATGGAGTTGCGTTCCTCATGGTTGCGATCGCCAGTCTACTGACATGGCTCATGCAACCATTCCTGGCTCCAACCCTCTTTGCTCTGTTTTACCCAGCAATTATGTTGAGTGCTTTGTATGGGGGACGAGGGCCGGGAACGGTTGCCACTGTTTTAGCTGGATTAATCACTATTTATCTCTTTTTGCAGCCAACACCCAACAACGCCTTACAGTTGCTAGTACTTATTTCGGTGGCACTGATGATCACTGAATTAAGTAGTCGATATCGGCAGGCAAAACACCAGGTTGGGATGATGGCAACCGAATTGCGGGAAAGCCAGGGATTATTTGAAGATTTCATGAAAAATAGTCCTGTCAAGGCATTTATTAAAGATGAAGCTGGGCGCTATTTGTATGTCAACTCGTTAGCAGAACGGCTATTCGAGCGCCAATTAGCAGACTGGATTGGCAAAACTGATTTTGATCTCTATCCCCACGATCTGGCTGAACAGTTACATAGTAACGATGCCGAAGTGTTGAGGACGAAACGTATTTTAGAGGTTATAGAAACAGAAGCGAGTGCAGATGGCGATCGCCAATTCATGTCCTTCAAATTTCCCTTACAACATCGTGCTGGACGAACGCTATTGGTTGGCATGTCCCTTGACATCACCTCATACAAACGGGCAGAAGCCGCTTTGAGAACAAGTGAAGCCCGTTTCCAGTTGATGGCAGAAACCATTCAAGATGTGTTTTGGATCACAGATTTCCGTGAGCCTCGGATTCTGTATGTGAGTCCAGCCTATGAACGAATTTGGGGACGCTCTCGCGACGAACTCTATCAGAACTATAGGCACTGGGCTGAAACCATTCATCCTGAAGATCGAGAAAAAACCTTATCAATCTCTGCTACTTGTCAACATCAGGATTGCGTGATTCAAGAGTATCGCATTGTTCGCCCCGACGGTTCAATTCGCTGGATTCGCGATCGCGGCTTTGCCGTTCGAGACGAAGGTGGCGAAATTTATCAAGTGGTTGGGGTGGCGGAAGACATCACCGAACGCAAGCAATCAGAAGCCGTTCTGCAACAGGGAGAAGACCACTTGCGGTTGGCTTTGTCAGCGGCTTCAATGGTAGCATGGGAATGGCGTTTGAATGACAATAGCGTTACAGTTTCAGATTCGATCGCAGATATTTTTGGGCTATTGCCCAACACTAAAATTGAAACGCAACAGCAAGCGATCGACTTGCTTCATCCTGATGATGTTGAATCTTATTGGACTGTTGTCAGAGAGGCAATTATGACTCAAAGCAGTTATGTCTCTCAATTTCGGATTATTCGTCCTGTAGATGGAACGGTGATCTGGGTAGAAGATCGAGGCAGCTTTGTGTTTGATCAGGTCAATCGAGTGGCAATGGTGCGGGGTGTGATTATGGATATTACCGAACGGCATCTGTCAGAAATTGCCATTCGGCAAACCGAAGCCAAGTTTCGCCGATTGGTCGAAGCCAATATTTTTGGCGTAGCGATTGGAGATTTTGTCGGCAATATCAACTATGCCAACGATGCCCTGTTGCAAATAATTGGCTATAGCCGTGAGGAATTGGAAGCCGGACAGGTTCGTTGGATTGACTTGACCCCGCCCGAATTTCTGGAACTCGATCGCCAAGCTGGTGAAGAGTTGCGACAGCGCGGAGTCTGCAAATCCTTTGAGAAGGAATACATTCACAAAGACGGTCATCGCGTTCCCGTTCTACTGGGGGCTGCCTTACTGGATAAACCCTATGATCAGCAACGACAAATTATTGCATTTTATTTGGATTTGACCGAACGCAAACAAGCAGAAGCAGCTTTACGTCTCAGTGAAGACCGCTATCGCACGCTGGCTAATGCACTTCCTCAACTGGTTTGGGTGAACGAACCCAACGGCAATGTTCAGTTTTTTAATGAGCGCTGGCTAGAATACACAGGGGCGGCAATTTTAACACTAGGAGTTGGTTTGTGGGTCGAACTGATTCATCCTGATGATTTTGACCCAATTTTAGCAAAGCGCACGCTGTCAATTCAAGCAGGTGAAGCGTATGAAGTCGAATGTCGGCTACGGCGGTTTGATAGTCAATATCGTTGGCATTTAGCTCGGGTCGTACCGATTAAAAACGAGCAGGGACAGGTGCAGTCGTGGGTCGGAACGGCTACCGATATTCATGACCTCAAACAAGTTGAAGCCGAGCAACGTTTCTTATCACAATCCAGTTCTATCCTGGCTGCGTTTTTAGATTACCAAGTCACGTTCGCTAATGTTGCCCAATTGCTGGTTCCCGATTTAGCCGACTTCTGTTTCTTTCATGTGATTGCTACAGATGGCACAATTCAGCAGGTGACTTGCCATTGTCGTCATCCTGATCAGCAAGCATGGTTTGATCATATTAATCAATTTGTCTCAACCTCCGACATAACTTGCCTTTTAGCTGCTGAGGCGATCGCTACAGGTCAATCCCAGAGAGTTGCAGAGGTAACGGACGATTGGTTGCAAACAGTCGCAACCAATCCAGAGTATTTACAACTACTGAGCGATATTCACATTAGTTCAATCATTGTTGTGCCATTAAAGGTTCGCCATCGCGTCTTGGGGGCAATCACTCTAGCGCTGTCGAGTGAATCTGGTCGTCGCTACACAGAAGCAGATTTGGCTTTGATTGAAGAGTTGACCGTCCGGGCATCAATGGCCCTCGACAATGCACAACTCTACCATCTGGCCCAGGAGTCGAATCGAATTAAAGATGAATTTTTGGCTGTTCTTTCCCATGAATTGCGATCGCCCCTTAACCCCATCTTAGGCTGGGTCAAACTGCTGCAAACCCGTCAGTTTGATCAGCACGCCACCCAACGGGCTTTGGAAACGATTGAGCGCAACGCTAAGCTGCAAACTCAACTGATAGAAGATTTGCTCGATATTTCGCGCATCTTGCGTGGCAAGATGATGTTGAACGTCACTGCTGTCAATCTGATAACCGTGATTCAAGCGGCGATCGAAACAGTGCGGTTGTCTGCTGAAGCCAAAGGGCTTGAATTGAAGATAATGCCAACCCCTATTTCACCTGTCCAGGTTTCAGGAGATGCTGTCCGGTTGCAACAGATTATCTGGAATCTGCTCTCCAACGCTATCAAATTCACCCCCGCAGGAGGGCAGGTCAAGATATGCCTGGAGCAAGTTACAGATGAAGGAGTGAGAGAATGGAGGAGTAGAGGAGTAGAAGAGCCTGTTTCCCTTCATGCCCTTACCTCTCCATCGCCCCCTTATGCTCAAATTACCATCAGCGATACGGGCAAAGGTATCAAGCCAGAGTTTTTACCCCATGTTTTTGAATACTTTCGCCAGGAAGACAGCCGCACGACGCGACAGTTTGGTGGCTTGGGATTAGGATTGGCGATCGTCCGCTACCTGACCGAGTTGCATGGCGGCACCGTCCGAGCTGAGAGTCAAGGAGAAGGACAAGGAGCCAGCTTTATCGTGCGCTTGCCATTATTCCAGCCAATCAATGCGGCAGAATTACATTTGAGAGATACACCCCGCACTCCAGCTACCCCAGCCAATGCCCCTCTGCTGGGGTTGCGTATTCTTGTGGTTGATGATGAGCCGGATATGCGGGAGTTAATGTGGGTGATTTTGCAACAGGCCGGCGCAGAAGTTAGACTGGCCACTTCTGCCGCAGACGCGCTAACACAGTTTGATGCATTCCAACCCACGATTGTGATCAGCGATATTGGGATGCCAACAACGGACGGTTATACTCTCATCCAACAAATTCGATTGCGATCGCCACAGCAAGGAGGACAGGTTCCTGCGATCGCCTTAACTGCCTATGCAGGCGAGGTCAATCAACAACAAGCTCTAGCAGCGGGCTTTCAAAAACACATTGCCAAACCTGTTGAACCCACAGAAATTATCGAGACGATTTTAGCTGTGATTTGAAGACCGCTTTGAAGCAGTTGAAGGCGATCGAGGGCTACGAGCCACAACAGTGCAAATTGTTGATAAACCAGGTGTCGCGGCTCTAGTTCCGTTGTCGCTCTAATAACAGCATCATTAACAAACTCAGGAGGGCTATTTTCTCTTCCTGTTCTTCCAACTCATCCACCTGTTTAATAGTGTAGAGACGGGAGACAAATGAAGGTGTTTTCTCCAAGTGCATAACAATTCGATCTGGCGAACGTGTGATAAAAAAAGTCGGATTGAATACATAGCCACTCAACAAACCTATCACTGGCATGTCACAGAGCAATCCATCCAGGAACTTAACCCAGAAATTCTTCTCGCGAATTGTCATGATTGGGGTATGGCTCTGATTCAAAATGTCGTAATGGCTTTTCCATCGCGATCGCATTTGCTGCCGATGCAATGAACCCATACTAATGCCATTAATCTCTATAAAACGGTACTGAGCCGAGGCACCAATGTTTTGATCTGCTTGAATTAAGTAAAGCGGCAAGGTTTGTTCGGTATCTGCAAAAACTGTAATACTTTCCTTGACTTTGAATAGTTTTTGTTTAATGTAAAAAACTAAATTTCCTTCTACATCCGTTACGATAATTTGGGGAGAATGACCAGAGAATTTAAAGGTTAGTCTTAACGGATAATGCATATTTTCTTCTCTAGAGGATTATTCAATCAGCAGACGTGCTTGCTATTCCTTTTTACGCAAGGTATTCGTCGGCTTCCCTAAGATTTCATCAAATTCTTAAATTGGCCTGATGAGTTAATTGCCCTCAGGTCACTGTCATACCATTTTGGATTTTAGATTTCCGATTTTGGATTGCAGAATGCTTGACCAGCTAACCGTTCTGGTAATTGAAATCATGCACATATCACCCAAAATGGTATCAGGTATCGTGCTACAGCCGACAATAGTTGTTCTCCTGTTAAGGCAGACCGTATCCACTGCCACGAAAAACCGTTTGTCTAATTCGCGTTAAATTGATAGAGTTGCTGTTGAATTGAACCGCTTGATGGATCTTGCGATGGACTATGGAGATGCGATCGCCCATCTCAAACAATCTGATGCAATTTTGGCTCAAGTGATTGAGCAGGTTGGCAGTTGTACCTTGGGCCGAGACCAGCAGACGGGCGATTTATTGGCAGCGCTGTCGAGGGCGATCCTTTATCAACAACTTTCAGGCAAATCAGCCGCCGCAATTCATGCTCGCTTTTTGCAACTCTATCCCGGACAACCTCACCCAACAGCGATCGACATCCTTCAAACTCCAGATGAACTGTTACGCAGCGTTGGCATCTCGCGCCCCAAAATTGTCTACCTTAAGGATCTGGCCCAAAAGGCGGTGGATGGATTGCCTACATTAGAAAACCTGGCAGAGATGGAGGATGAGGCCATCATCCAATGTTTAACTCCAATTAAAGGGATTGGTCGCTGGACGGTACAAATGTTGCTGATTTTTCGGTTACATCGTTGGGATGTTTGGCCGGTAGATGATCTGGGAGTGCGCTCAGCCCTCCGGCGAACCTATGGATTATCCGAAATGCCCAACAAGCAGCAAACAGAGCAGTTTGGTCAACCGTGGAAACCCTATCGCACGATCGCCGCCTGGTATCTCTGGCGCAGTCTCGCTCCTGGTTAAAGTTCGTTTCTTTAAATTCACGTTCCTTAGGGTTGTGCGGAAATTAAACTTTTGCTGGATTGACAGCAAGTTTCGCACGCTCAACCTGCTATGTTAGAAAGCTGAGCGCAACTAGAGGGCTGAGCGCAACTAGAGGACTGAGCGCAACTAGAGGACTGAGCGCAACTAGAGGACTGAGCGCAACTAGAGGGCTGAGCGCAACTAGAGGACTGAGCGCAACTAGAGGGCTGAGCGCAACTAGAGGGCTGAGCGCAACTAGAGGGCTGAGCGCAACTAGAGGGCTGAGCGCAACTAGAGGGCTGAGCGCA
>Ga0224723_1000195_pt1 | contig 42211 bp, 68 predicted proteins | sample Balambano_FR2_Me_FD_161647 | JGI IMG/M metagenome (GOLD analysis project Ga0224723, IMG submission 161647) | Freshwater sediment microbial communities from Lake Towuti, South Sulawesi, Indonesia - Balambano_FR2_MetaG | ecosystem: Environmental > Aquatic > Freshwater > Lake > Sediment | place... | reverse complement strand
TAGCGATATTGATAAAATCGGCCTCCGGTTGGCCCTCTTGTTTATACCGGCGATTTACCGCCAATGTTCCAGTTGCAACGGCAACGCCGTTTGGAGTATATTTCAACTCCAAATCTCGCGTTAATCTGCCGGCTAAAATAACTTTATTCATGTGTTTTGCTCCTTTTATTTAATTTCGCCGGTTTCTCCATCATAATCCGGCAATGCTTGTTGCTCATCAACGGTTGGCACATATTCACCTAAATCAATAACGCGGGCCGTTTCAACCTCGTTATGCACATCCGCGCCGCTTTGCTCATCAAAATTACTCAAATTCTCAACGCTGATTGGCAAATACTTGATCAATTGGCGCAATACCGTTTTGCGGGCCATGGCATCAAACTCATCTTTCCATGGGCCATAATTGCCGGCCTTGCTATATTTATCTTTGTATTGCACCATTTCCTCATGGCTCATAACCAAAAACGATGATCCGCCATCTTTTAATTTACAAACCGCATAATATGCAATTGCCGCGCCGCGGTTGGTTAATGTTGGTTTATGGATCAAATTACTATCCAAACCATAATCAAAATCAAATTTATCATTTTCGTAAACTGTCCGGGCCTCGATGGTTGATACCTGGCCAGATCGGCGTACCAAATCAATCAATCCTTTGTATCCAATGATAAATTGCGCCTCTGTATCAACAACTTGCCATGATCCATTTACCTTTTGTTTTTTATCAAACGGTATCAAATAACATTGGCCCATCAATCCCGGCTCTAAACCTAACTTTGCCGCCTCCATTACTCCGCCCATTAATGAGTTAATGTTGCATTGGAGCAATTTTGGATTGGTACGAATAACATTTAATGCGATCCGGCTCATCCTATCCGCCGTTACATGTTTAGGCAAAACCGCCTGGATGCTTGGCATCATTTTATCCAAATATGCTCCAACTTGTTGGGATGGCGTTAATGGTTTTTGCTGTTCCTGGATCGCTCCGGTATTTGCAGCGGTTGCCGCTAATTGGTTTTTTAATTGCTCCGCTTTCGTTGCCATTATACTAATACCTCCGCATTTTCATTTTGTTTCGCTGCTTTTAATGCTGCTTTTTCGGCTTTTAATGCCTCTTTTGCCGCTTTTTCTGCCGCTTTTCGTTCTTTTTCGGCTGCTTTTCTTGCTTTTTCGGCCTCTTTTTCCAGGTTTTTGCGCTCTTTTTCAATTTCTTTGCGCTCTTTGTCGATCTCTTTAACCCTGGCCGCATAAAATTTTTCTCTATCGTTTTGGGCATCCAATTTGATCCTCATGGCCCTAACTCCGTTTGATGCCGTTTTCCAGGTTATTTTGTGCGATCCCGCAAATGCCGTTTCCGTTGTTCCCATGATGGCCTTGATCTCATTTTCCTCCGCCGTTTTCTCCTGGCCCAACTGATCAATCAATTGCTTTAACGCCTCAACCCGCTCCGCTCTCTCGATGCAAACCGTTGGTAATGTTGTAATGTAACCCTCTCTTGGCTCGCTTTGCGGGTATAAATCGCGCATCATTTCCTTTTCTGCATCGTTTCCGCTCATTTCCGGCGGGATGCGCTGCAAAATATGATTGTTCCAAAACGCTTGCTCGATCATCAATAGATAATCAATAAACTCTTGATCCCTTGGGATAAAATAATGCCGGTAATCATTCCCGCCAATCAATACGGCCAACCATGCAAATTGCATATCCATAACCGCCATATTATGTTGAACTTGGATATAATACGCGTTTGGCACATCCTCGCCATCCCATTCATCGCGCAACATGTAATGAGCGGTTTTGGCCTCAAATACTCCTTTACCCAAATCCGGATCATGCACAATGCCATCCAAATTTGTTCTCATCCAATCATGCTGATCATGGGCAAATATTGCTTTTCTATGAACAACTTTTAATGGCTGCTTGCCCTCTGCCTCGCGCTCCTGGTTTACCTTTTCGACAAATAATTTTCTAATGATCGGCTCTAACTCGTTGCCCATTCTAGCGGCCATTTTAACCCGCTCCGGCTTTTCCGGTATGTATAGGCCCAATTTATCCATGTAAACCATAATTGGAGATGCGTATTTGCTCGCCTTTGCAACCGCTGCGGCATCTGATCCGCCAATGCCCTCTTTTCGTAAATTCAACCAATCATGCTCCGCCATTTTTGCGGTATTTGCTATTAAACGCGCCATTTGTTTTTACCCCTCTCGATATTTAATTTTCAATGATCTGTTTTTTCGCCTTTTTCGACAAAAATTGTTTTAACGCCATTTCGACAACTTCTTTTTTCTTCATGCCGTTTTCAATACAGAAAAATGATAAATCTTTGTCTAATGCTGCCGGTATTTCTGTATTTAACTGTTTTGTTGTCACTTTATCGCCTCCCTCATTTGCTGATAGGTTTATATTAAACTATAAAACTAGGAATGTAAACACCTATTTCGACAATTTTTTATATTTTTTATAACGAACTTCGACAACCTATATAACTAACAAAATACGACAATCATAATATGTCAAAATATGAGTTTATCAATCTATCAAAATACGACAACAACGGAGGATCAATTTAATGTTGTTGTTGCTTTTCTTTTCTTTGTTTTTCTTTCCTTTTCTTTTCTTTATGTACTAATGCCGGCAAAAACTCCGGTTGAAAGGAGTAAATGTTAACATAAACTCTTTTTGAACAAATTAAAAACCCGGATCAATGAGCGATCCGGGCCATCCTGGGATGATCTTATTTTGGCGTTACTCCTAAAACACGCGGCATTTCAATCCCAAACTCTCGGCATAATTCAAACGTGTAATTGTGCCATGCGGTTTGGTTGTACTTGATCGGCTCTAATAGCTTTTCAACATCAATTGATCCGCCTTGATGCTGCTTTCTCATTGCCTCTATAACCCTTTGTTGATTCTCCATATAGGCAACTTGTTTGGCAATGAATTTTTCTAATTTGCTCATTCTGAATGTTTCCGGCATGATCTCAACAACTCCTTTTTATTTTGTATACATATTGTAACACAATGTATGCAAAATGAATACATAATAAAAACCGGATCATCATGCGATCCGGCCCAAACTGTTATTTATTCCGTTGTTTTAAAATCTCATCCGTAACCTTTAATTGTTGCGCGATCTTTGCCGCCATTGGTTTCTCATCCTCGGTAATTTCCCGGTTTAGCATGTAATTGGTATGCGGATGGTTTGGCGCGATCTCCTGGATCAACAATTGCTCCGCATGTGCCTCATCAACGGCCTCGATTGTACCGCTATCCATAACAATATCCGCCAACAACAAAACATAATGAAACTTTACCGGCTGCGGGATTGGTATGCCATCCCTCTCATGGTTGTAACCTGGTGAAACTGAAAAACGATTTTTTAATTTCTGATCCATTAATACCGCCTCATTTCAATTAATATCATTTACTATCATATTGTAACATTCGCTCGTTACCGTTGTAAACATATAAAATAAAAAAATATCCGGGTTGATCAATCCCCGGATAAAAATTGTTTTGTCGAATTTGCAAGGAATTTTTTCAACCGTTTTCCGCCGGTTGATTGTGATAAAAATATCCTTTAGGTTTAGCGCCGCCATTTATAATTGGATGATCCGGCGGCCCTTATCATCCAATATCAAACAAACTAGATATTGCATTGCCCATTATAAAACATATTGCACAATTTTATCAATTGGTTTTTTTATGATCCCTTTGCGGTAATCATCAACAAAATTGCAATAAACAATCTCCAATATGCTCTCCAATGTAAAATGATGATCCTGGTATATCTCCAACATATCCCTCAACAAAAACTCTCCCTTTAATGCCTGGCGATGATCCAACCGGGTTTGTACCGGCTCAAATCCTCTCATTTCCTCAAAATTAACTCCTTTATAAACCTCATCGGTTGAATATGGTTTAATGGTTGCCGGCGATAAATCCCGCGCATTTAATTGTTTATAAAGCAAATGCGGATCATTATGTTTTTTTACATATTCCAAAAAATCCATATATAAAACCCTGGCCAAATCTCCCGGATCAAACCGGCCCTCAATCTCTGCCGCAACATCCTCACAAAATGAAACGGAACGTATAAAAAGATATTGTGGTGTGTAAAATGTAAATGTATGTTTTGGATTGCGCGGTTGTAATACGCCATTGATCAATTTACTCCACAAACCCGCGCTCTCCATCTCTCTCCGGTTGGCCAAAATCTTCCGCTCCTGGCCAATAACATCCAATGCACTCAATCGCATCCTCATCAACCCCTCAATTGTTGTAATGCGTTATTTTTACCCCGCCATTTGCTCGCCAAATATAATCCTTTATGATCCTATGAACAACTTTTCTAAACGGCAAATCCCAATCCAATGATAATGTTTTAACCATCTCAAAAAAATCTTGCTCCAACATTACATGGACAAATTGCCCGCCATCATCGTACTCAAATGGCTCATAATCTCGATCTCTCAACAACTCCTTTTTTACAACCTGGGATGCAAATGCGGTTAATGATAAACCATGATCCATGGCATGTAATTTTATAAATTTTTTATCCTCCTGGCTCAATTTGAATTTAATATCTTGTTTGGCATCGCTGCGTTTTTTCCTGGGTTTTGGATCGGTTTTTTTCTCCGGTTTTGGAGCAATTATTTTTGGAGCAACCGCCGCGGTTTTTGTTCCAAATATTATATTGGATTTACTCAATGCCCTCTCCCCTCTCTCCCTCTTTTTAAATTTTTTCCTCCCTCCGCCCAAATATCGGATGGCCTTTTGGCCCTTTGGTTTTTTGGCCCTGCATCAAACGATAGGGAAGGGATGCCACCTGTTATCCTCCAATAACAATTTTAATGCCGCCTTGTCCGCTGCTGATGATCTTTTCACCTCCCTCTCCAACGGCCTGGGACGGCCTATTTTGGGCCGCTGCTGCTTTTCCTTTCCGTATATCCTCCATGATCAATTGTTTAACGTAACCGGAAAAATTGCGGCCCTCAACATGGGCCAAAATCATTTTATCCTCCACCATCGTATGATTAAATGCAACCGGTTTGGAAAAACGGTTTTTGCCACTCATTGGCTCAACTCCTTTTTGGTATTTAATAAACGATATGAGCGATATGAGCGGTTTATGACAATAAAAAATCCGGGATAATTAACCCCGGATCAAATGATATATGCCCGCAATAACCAACCCAATTGCAAACCATAACCCTAATTTTATTTCTTTCATCATTGGCCAACCTTTACTTTTGCATTTGCCTGGCCATTTATAAATGATACGGTTACACCTTTACCCAAACCATCCAACCATGTAATATTTACAACCTTGATTGTTTTGCCATCAAATGTTGCTTGGCTCTCTGCCTCGTTATCCGGTTTTGATCCAATCAAATCCTTTACCTCATCAATGCTCATGCCGCCCTCTCCGGTTATGCTATCCCCAATTTTAATGGCCTCATAATCAATACCTTTTCCGCCGCTGCATCCAACCAACAAAAACATGATCCCAACAAAAATAATTAACTTTTTCATTACAATAACCCCTTTTCTTTTTCGTATTTTTTAACATCACATAATGCAAAAACTTTTGGAGCGCCTTTTGTTTCGGCGATCATCCCATCCAACGGCCTGGGAAAAATCGGATCACGTTGCGCCCTCATGGCAACCGCTTGTTTAGTCAATCCCCAACGCTCTGCCATTGATTGGATTGTTTGGAGCGGGAAAATAACTGATCCCGCCCGCTCATTTAATGCCTCGATGCCTTTATTTGTTATGCTTTGCCCTTTCATCAAATCAACCTCCAATAATAAAATCAATATCCTCAACCATAATTGTTATGTTTAACCCTTCATCATCGTAACCATCAAAATGATCCGGGCCGCATCCGGTAACTTTATAATTAAATGCGCCTCCATCTTTTAAAAATACCTTTATTGCCTGGCCCAAATAATGTTTTGGCCTTTTTGCAAAATTAATAACTTTCATCATTTACCCCTCCATTAAAAAATCAAAAATATCCATTTGCCCATCCGGTACGCCTTTTTGTTTTTTCTGCTTTCCTGGCTTTGCCTGGCTTTCAATTTTCGGCTTTTCCGGCTCTTGTAATGGTATTGCCGCCTCAATCGGTTGCGCCTCAATTTTGGGCCTCTCCGGCGTTTGTACGCCTTTTATCTTTTTCTCAATCTCATCATATTCCGTTATGATCTCGAAAAAATTAGTAATATATGATCCAACCGGCCCTCCCGCCGGCCTATCCTTCAAATAAACATGATAATAACCATTTGCCTCTTTTTCGGAGATAATGAACAAATCCCCAATCCGGTATCCATTCCGATATTTTGCAACCTGGGCAACATATCGTTTTAATTTATATGTTTGCGGTTGCTCAATGATCGGCTCAATGTCCGGGTTTTCAAAATGGTAAATAACCCGCCCATCATCCAATAACTCTCCGGGGTGCTCAAATGACTCATCCTGGGCCGGCTGCTGATCCTCAACCAATTCAAAATGCGTTTTTCTATAACTACCCATATGCGCATTTACATTATCAAATTTACTAACATAAAAATTGTTTGGGCCATGATCAAATAAAAAATATTTTTGGCCCTCTCTCAATACCGTTGTTGATCCGGTATTTATACAAATGCCTTGCATCGCATCCCTCTCCAATATTTGATTGTTTAATATTGGCCGGCGTTATATAATTAATTATCGCCGGGCCTCAATCGCCTTTTGTGTATCCGGTATTTTTACCCCTCGCAATGGGCCATGGTTACGCCGCCATGGCTTTTTGCTATTCCTCGCCATACGCATAAACCAATAACGCCCATATAAAAATTAATTCCGCCAAATATGTCATAAACGCCCCATCCAATTTTGATCCGCTGCGATCTGTAACAACCTCATGCGCTGCTCCATCGTTAATGATCGCCAAATATATCCCTTTGTTTTCATCATATCACCTCTTTTTATTTCATTTCCATACAAATCATAATACAAAATGTTACCGTTGTAAACAATAATTTTGTAAAAAAAGCGGGTTTTTTGTCGCAACCCGCCATTTTGTGTAATGTTTACTTGTATACGTTCGATGTAAACATACAAATTATTTACTTTGAGTTTTAATTTGCTCTTTTCTGATCCTGGCCTTTTTCGTAAAATCGTTATCTTTCCACCAACTCGCCAATGCCGCTCCAATAACGGCAATTGCTGAAAATAAAGCATAACCGGTATTTACAACATTGGTAACATCATCCTCATTGATCGGCAACATTTGCTTGCCAAACATGGCCAATGCTCCGTTGATCAATGTAATGATTAAAACAATCGTTCTGACCCATGCGCCCGCGCTGATCTTTGGAATATTCATTTGTTTCCCTCCCTTATTTAACCCGGATTTTTTGCCCAACATATATTTTGTTTGGGTTTGTAATGCTGCTATTTAATTGTTGGATTGCTCCAACGCTTGTACCATATTTTGCGGCGATCTTGCCCAATACCTCGCCGGATTTAACAACATGGTATGTTGCTTTTGGTGCTGCCGGTTTTGGTGCTGCTGCGGCTGATCCGCTCAATTTGATTGTTTGGCCAACATAAATTTTGTTTGGGTTGCTGATCCCATTTAATGCGCTAATAGCTGCAACCGTTGTATTGTGTTTTGCTGCTATCTCGCTCAATGTATCCCCGGATTTAACAATATATGTTGATGCCTGGGCTGGTTTTGGAGCGGGTTGCGGCGTTGGCTGCGGTTTTGGTGCTGCCTGGCCCGGTTTATCCTCTCCAATAAAATATGATAATGGTTTTGATCCGTTTAATTGGTTTAAATCAACATATCCCGCAACTCCGGCAATCTTGCCTTTTTGCGTAAACTGCCATAAATCACATGGATAATCCGGTTTAACCGTTGGTTGGCCATTATCCGATCCATAACGCGGTATCCATAAAAAATCCGCCTTTACTTGATCCATGTTGTATGGTTTATAAAAATGATGGCCGGTATATAAACCAACTTTAAATCCTTGGCCCTTGCAATAATCAATAAATGCTTGCGTTGCTGCAACAATTTGATCCTTTGATGTTGTTAATTCCTCAACATCGACAACCAAAAATTTTGCCGCTTTATCTGCTCTAAATACAAAATCCTTTGCCTCCTGGATCGCATCGGCAACCGATACAAAACGCGCATATGCATAATGGCCAAATGGTATGCCATTGGCTTTGCAGCTTGTAACATACTCTTTATATTTGCGGTCAATTGTTGTTGATCCGTATTGTACCCGGATAATGGCCAACTCCAATCCATCCGCCTTTGCTGCTTTAAAATCAACATTTCCTTGATGATGTGAAAAATCTACTATTTTACCCGCCATTTTAATTGCCTCCCTTTGTAATAAAAAATAGAATGATCCCAAATATAAAACTCACCGCGCCCGCTCCAACGGTACGCCATAACCATGTTATATGGCCCTTTAACTCTGTAAAATTCTCTTTTTGATCTCGCAATTTTTCCTCATAATCTTCTTTTTGCGATCTCAATTTTTCCTCATAATCTTTCTTTAAATCATCAATACGATTATGAGCGCTTTTTGCCCTTTGATCGGTTTCCAAAACCAATGTTGATATTTTACTAATCTCATCAATTTTGGCGTTCATGTTTTTAACATTCTCTTGTAATGCGGTAATTGCAACCAATATTTGCTTGCTTTCCTCCATGCTCTCCACCTCCAATCTATCGCAACCCCCTCTCTCTAATAATCTACTAAACATTTTACCTCATATCATGGCAAAATTGGCCAATTATCGACAAAAAAAGAATAGGTTTCCCTATTCTCTCCGCAAAATAAAATCTTTTAATATCTTTTTCCGCAATAAATAGCAGCTTGCATGTTTCATCATTCCTAAATATGATGCCATAACCGGGGTTACATTCTCTAAATCGACAACATTTCTTGCATACGCTTTGCGCAACCATTTCAACCTTTTTCGCATTTTTTGTGTTGTCGATTTTCGTAATTTCCTATGGGTTGGCCATATTCTAAAACCAACAAAATCAATCCCTGTTGATATTGGTCGAATTTGAGTTTTATTATTCAATTGTAACTTCAAATCGAATTTGAGAAATAAGTCTATTTCCTCCAACACTTTCCATAGTTCGTTCTTATCTTCATGTAATATAATAATATCATCCATATAGCGGATATAATGATGTAGTTTCAATTCATGTTTCGCGTATTGGTCTAACTCATTCAAATACAAATTTGCAAACAATTGGCTAACTAAATTACCAATTGGCATTCCTATCCCATCGATCCGATCACGCTCGAACTGATGGTCACCTAACGGAACGCCAAATTTCGTATCCTCTGAATGAATTATTGTTTCTAGGAGCCATATTAAATCATTATCTTTTATTTTCCGTTTGAGTATTGATAATAAAACATCATGGTCAATGCGATAAAAGTATTTTGAAATGTCGAGTTTCAAATAATATGGATTTTTATGGCTCCTATCCATTTTTCTTGTCCAATATTGCAACCGACCCGCTGCGCGTTGTGTACCTTTTCCTTTCCTGCATGCAAACGAATCTCCGATAAATTGTTTATCCAATAACGGCTCGATCACTTGATATATGGCCCATTGAACAACCCTATCTTTAAAAGGCAACGCCATGATCAACCGTTTCTTTGGCTCAAATACATAAAACTCTCGGTACCTTCCAACTTTGTACGTTTTCCAAATTAACTCATTTTGAATTTCAATCAAATTTTCCTCGACGTTATTAGAAAACTTCAATACCTCGCCTCTAAATCGTTTGCCACTTCTCGAGTTTAGATAAGCATTCCACAAATTCTCATAATCTACTATTTGCTCAAATAGATTTTTAAACCGTTTCATATTCTATTTTCCCTCTTTGATGTATTTTCATTGGCTGCATCACTTTTCATTCATCGATGTAATTACTAGCTGATCTCCAACAATTCAATTTTTCGGCTCATAGCCGTGGGAACGTGTCCGTTTTCCAACATAACTGCCAATAAGCGCGTTGCGCTTAAAGTTTCGGATGTGGAGAACCGCGGAGCGGAAACCAATGTTGCTATTCGAATTCGAGCGCGGGTTGTTCAAGTTCAGATTGAACACGCCCGCATTCGCCGTGTTGTTCCAATTGCCACCACGGATAGGCAAACGCTCACGAATATGACACGATCCCAATTATGTATTATTTGTTTGTTGCTTTGATCCATCCGCCTAACATTTTTCCTAATTCTTCTAATTTTCTTGACCAATTTTCATATTTCTTAAATGGTAAAAATCCCAAACCATTGCTCAATCTTATTAAATATCTTAAATTTTCTATTTCAATATCTATATCTTGCAATGTTGTTTTCTTGAAATATCTTTTGTTGGCCCGGATGATCAATTTTAACAATTCGTACATGCTTTGTTTTATATCCGCTGCAAGTGTATATCTCTCGCTTTTTGGAAATTGTCTCAACGCCGTATAACCATATTCAATCATATCATAACATTTTTGTAATATTTTTAAATCATTTTGATTACTCATGTTGTACCCCTCTCAAAATAAAAAACAATGGAACCTACTACCGTAGGCTCCACAGATTACAGTAATTCAGATTATCAGATTACGTACGCGGAGCGGAAACCAATGTGGCTATTCGAATTCGAGCGCGGGTCGTTCAAGTTCAGAAGGAACACGCCCGCAGTCGCCGTGTGGTACCAATTGCCACCACGGATAGGCAAACGCTCACCTTGGTTTCGCATGTATAGGTAGTCACCGCCATGGCTTGCATCCAACGGAGCAAGACCCAATGCTTTCATAATTGTTGGTACAGTAATGCCCGCTCTCGCAACAAGAGACTCAAACGTTCTGCTTGCGGATGCGGTTCCATCACCTTGGTTTACGATTGACGTTGCAATTTCAATGCTGCCGGTTCCGTTTGCGGCGGTTGCATCATACTTCAATGTGTCCGCTGATCCCGGAGCAAGCAATGATCCATCAACCGATGAAATAGCTTTCCAAACTGCTGAATTTACCGTTTGATCAATCGTATTTTGCGCCGCATCGTTGTTTGCGATAACTTGGATTTCTCCGCCGTTCAAACGTAAACCGCCTGCCCATTCCCAAACGTTTCCGTTCATATCGAAAATACCTTGGTTTGTGTTGTCGTGTGCCCACGATACTGGGCCACTACCTGTTGCAACGCGCAATGTTCTGAATGCGCCGGATGTTTCTTTTGAAGTTTCAACGCCCTTCTCATATGACGCTGAAATATCTGCTCCGTAATTGTTGTTACCTCTCGGCATAAAGTTATTTTTCTTGCACCATAAAGCGATGGCCGCCCATTCTGCGTTTGTCATTAAGTGCCATCCGTTACCTTTGTTTTTGCAATATGTTAATGCTTGGTCAAATGTTGTAGATGTTGCCGGGTCTTTAAATGGTAGGCTATACGCTCGGCTATTAACTACAATATTTTGGAATTTACTAATAAAAATTTCATTTTTCTCAACACCATTAACGATAAATGCTGGATGCACTGTATGCGGTGCGCCGGTAATTACCTCATCTAAATAAAATTTTGGGATGCGCACCATGATGGATGGCATACCTTGATCATCTAATAAAACGGTATTTTTTCCGCCGCTCATTGCCTCAACATTTAATTTTAAATCGTCAAAATTAGGCATTAATTAACCCCCCACAATATTAATGTCACTCTATCTATGTTAAATGGTATCGGCATCATTGCGCTGATGTACTCGCCATCCTCGTTTTTGTTATCCGTTTCAATCAACTCATATTCCCTTGCCGGGATGTCAATTTGAGCAACGTACGATTTTGATAATCCCATTGTCAACATATCAAAATCATTGTGACAAACATCCAATTGCACCGGAAAATCTCTTTCGTACATTTGCAAATTCAAATACAGTTCATCGTTTAAAACAAGCAAATTACCCATAACATCATAAGGAATCTTTTCGCCTTCGTTTTTTTCTACAATGATCATCGTGTTCCACCTCTCAAATAATATTTCAAAGTAACATTTTTAGCACTCCCTGTATATTCTACCTTAAAACCATTCGTGAGTTTAGCACTAACTTTTATTTCTCCAACCGGGCCATCCGATGAAACAACATCAATCGAAACCTCGTAATCTCTAATGGTATTACGTTTTTCGACAATCGCAACCGTTTTTAGACTATTGTTAAATGGATATTCCAATGAATTTGTTAGCGTTGTTGTTCCAATCTCCGCTTTATTATCATCAACATCACGTTTTACTTGCATCACCTCTTGAAAAAGTGTTGCCTCGTTCTCTCTATTTTCAAATATACCAAACTCTTGATTATTCAAATTAGATGCACTAACCGGCGTACCGGCTTGGACAATATTTCCCTCTGATTTCGTTAAAACAATCGTGCCGTTCGCTCCGGCGGTTTGCGTGTATCTGTTTGGAAACTCAATTATATGATCTTTCCAATCCGTTTTTGTATATGTCATGATTAAACCACCATCCTTTCACTCAATGTAAATTTAAACGTAACCAACAACAACTTGTTTGCGATTTTTGCAATATTATCCGGTTGATCAACCAATACTTGGCCGGATACATTGCGCAATTGGAATTTTGTTAATGTACCAACAAAGGCTTGATCAAATAAGAGATAAACGCGCAATTCTGCGCCAACAACCTCCCATTTGTAAATTGGTGTTGCTTGGGTAACTCCATCTTTAATAACTGCTCCATCGTTGATTTTAGCCATAATTCCATTTGCGAAATCGTTTAATCCTTGTGATGTAATCGCCATTATAAAATAACCTCCTCTCCCGCTTTTGATGCTCCTAGCATTAAATAACTATGCATACTCGCAAATACTTGCGTCTCTGCCTCAATTGTTGATGCATTTATTGCCCCTTGTTGTTGATCCGTTGTTGTTGTCATTTCGTTTGTTAATCTATACGGCGCATCCCATCGCTCATAATCTGTTTGACTAATATCAACCGCATTACCAATTAACAACTCCCAATTGTTTGCAACCCCTCCGGCGCTGATCGCATCAATCTCCGCCATCGGTAAACCAAAATTGATCCCATCTACCTTTACTGTAAACAACATCATTGCCGGCGTTGGGCCAAATGGATGGTTGGTTAATGTCCAACCCTCCTGGATGCCATCAAATCTATCACTCAATAAAACTATCGCAATTGAATTTAATGTTTCGATCTCCCCGCCGGATAAATTGGCCCGGATTTTTATTTTGATCGCTTTTCTATATTGCTCGTCATCCGATCCGCCGCGCGGTTGGCCAACATCCTTTCCGATCTTGTCCAATGTTTTGCCCTGTGCCTGGTCAATATCTCGCCAATCCTGGATCAATTGCAATGTTGCCTCTCCGGCTGCAATCTGATCCGCTGCCAATTTTATGATTTTATAGATGCCGGATTGCTCTGTTTTATTGTAAACATCCGGCAATCTATCCAATAAATTTTCTAGCATTATTGTATCACAACCTTTGCATGATCGGTTTGGGCAATACTAACATTATTTATTGCAATATTGTTTTGATTGTAATTGATCCCATCGGTTGATAATTCAACCATAACATCATTTATGCCCGGTATATCTGCAATGGCTGCAATTAGTTTGTAATGTATAACATCGGCATCCAATCCTTGCCCATCATACTTTGTACCATTGGTATCCAATCCGCCAATATGCTCAATGATCCGGCTTTTAACTTGCACATCTCCATCAACCGGATATTGTTGATATTCCGGAGATTTTGAGATTGTTAGTTTAACCCAAACATTAACAACGGTTGGCCGGCTAAATCCAATTTTATGTTGTTTCCCTTTGCTATCGGTTAAAACAACCTCCGTTGTACCAAATGATCTGATCCCGCCGGTTTTGCGGCTAAATATGGCGTTGGCAATCTCTTGATCATCCCCGCCATAAACAAATGGCGCAATACTGTTTGGCGGCAATCCTCGGTTTACATATTCTTGATCATTTTCATCAACTGATGCATCAATAACCCCTGGCAACTCCAATAATGCCGCCTCAATGGATGGCGTTGATGCTCCGCCGGCGTTGGCCAATGATCTGTAATATCTTTCTTTAAACTCGCTATCGCTCTCAATATCCGCGCCATCCTGGGTTGCTGCTGCATTTGTAACCGCATTGATCCCGGCAACCGGCGTATTGATCTCAACAATGGTATTTGCCGGCACGTTGCCCGCGATCCCTGGCAATATGGACTCAATATTAACCGTTGCGATCCCATTAATTGCGGATGCGGATGATGTTGTTATAAACTCAATCCCATCCGTTGTTGATACGATCATACCGGATAAAACGGATGCGCCTGGATCAACGGTAAATGATGCTTGGCCCTTTGCTTTTTGCGCTTGTATGCGGCTCAAACCAATCTTTTTGGCGTTATGATCCAAACTAACTCCCTCGGCATCATCAATATGGCCGGATAACCAAATTTGCTCCGCCAATGCGTTTTCTTGCGCTCTGCCGTATGCAATTAACATGATCCATTGGCCTAATGGCGATCTATCGGATAAATTAACATCCGCTCCAAACAATTCTCTTGCTTGCTCTTGCATTTCTTCCAAATACTCAATAAATGTTTTGCGTTTAAACCCTTCTTTGGTCAACATTAACCAACAACCCCCTCAACCAACTCTCCGTTTTCTTTTCTAAATTTAAAATCAACTTTGAGATGGCGGTTTGCCTTGTCATAATCCATAACAACATCCTCAATGGTTGCAACTCTATCCTCTTGCAAAACGGCCTCATACAATGCATCCTGGGCCTCTACCGGATCATAGTTTTTAACCTGGACAATTGAACGATCAAACCCATGATCCGGATTTATAAACCATTCTCCTTTGTTGGTTTTCAATGTAATGGAAACGCATTGGGCCAACTCTGCATCTCCCTCAACCATCCGGATATTGTTTTGGCCATCCAACTCAATATCTCCGGTTGCCGGATTAATGTAAAATGATTTCAAAAATTATCACTCCCCGCATTTAACGCCGTACCATTAACCGTTGTTGATCCATTTAATTTTGTTGATCCGGTAAACTCTACCTCTCCGGAAAATGTTATTTTGCCATTTCCCATGCTCATTTTGGCCGCTCCATCCTTTTGCCCAATAACCAATTTATCCGCATCGGCTGCGGGCAATGGTTCGGTATAAAGATTGATCCCGGCAACAACAACCGCATCATCAATGGCCAACATGCGCTCGCTTGGCACTTTTCCGCTATCGTACATAATTGGATCAATATCTCGATGAGAAAAACATACCAAAACATGATCCCCTTTTTTATACGGTATGCGGATATAAAATTGGCCGGTTTGTTGGATGCCTACCGGTACGGATTTAATCAAATCTCCGCCCGGTAATAAAGTAATATCCGCCTTGTTTAATTTTGCATCATACGCCTCAATTTTGGCAATCGCTGATGTAAATAACTCTCCAACCAACCCTTGTTTAAAACCCTGGAAAAATTTATTTGCCTCACTCATCGCGGGTAAACCTCCATCTCTGTATAAAAGGATGATCCGTTTGATACATGTTTACCTTTTTCGATCCTAAAAAGGCCATTGGCGGTTTTGGATGCAACTTTCAAAACAACATCCGTTGTAAAATTAAAGTTTAGTAAACTTGTAATCTTGTAACCTTTACGGATGCGGGTTTTTTCAACATACTCATTAACATATTTGCCATCCTTTTTTACTCGCTCAACAACATTATATTTTTCCTCATTCTCAACCGGCGTTGGCGATCCAATCAATCCATGGCCTTTATCCAAAACAAATGCGATCTCATCGCCCTCCGTTTTTTCTCGGATATAAATTTTGCCGCGGTTTACATGTACTTTGGCATTGCAATCTTTGGCGATCTCAACAATGGTTTTACCAATTGCGCCATCAATTGTTTTTGCTCCATCATATTTCATGTTTAGAGGCAATTTTAATGCCCCTTTTTTTAACCCGGTTTTTGGTATTAAATCCTCCAAAATTTGTTTGCCGGTAATGCCCTCTTTATATGTTTTTTTGATCTTGGTTTTCATCCAATTATCATGGCCATCCGCAACCGTTAATTGTGTTGTTTTGTCAACGCCTTGCCAATCGGTATAAACCAATTGGGCCGTACCAACCAAAACCGCTCCAATATCGCCCTCATATCCGGCATTTACAACAACATGATCCCCTTTTTGTAGTGCTGCAATGGTTGATCCACTCAAATTGTAAATATCAACATCCGCAATATTAATATCCGGGCCATCATCAAACGGTATATCAAAATAAATGGTAAACTCTTTTGATGAAAATTTGCGATCCCCCGCCGTAACCTCAACATGGCGCATATATAAATTGCTCATTCTATCGCCTCACCGATAAACAAAAATACAGTTTCCCCTAAATTCTCATAGGTTACGCGGGTTGCCTCTCCGCTCTCATCCAATGGGATAATATAAACTTTTGGCAATCGCTGATCCGTTAATGGCGAAAATAGAGGCTTGTTTATATTGATCTTTTGACCATAAACAACAACCTCTCCATCTTTCCATAAATCAATGGTAAAAAAATCAAACCGATCATTATAATTAACCTCAAATGTAAATAACTCATCGGCCAACTCAATATCAAACCGGTATGGTATCAAATCCTTTTCAATCTCAATATGCATGGCGGCATCCCCCTATATAACCAACTTTTGGCCCGGATAAATCAAATTGGGATTTTTGCCAATAACCCCTTTGTTTTTATTATAAATGGTTTGCCAACTAACTTCATATTTGCGGCCAATTTTGGTTAAATTATCGCCTCTAACAACAACATAAACTTTTTTTGGCGGCGTTGATGGTTTGGCCGGTTGTTTTCGGCCTCCACTTGTTACCGGCTTTTTGAGTTTAATAACCGTTGCTTTTTGGGCAATTTGTATTTGTTTCAATGTCATTGTAAATTTAAACGCGCCTTTTGTTTCAACATCATGGGTTGTTTGTAAACTTTCAATAACAACATTATCAAATACATTGCGGTAAACGTATTTTAACCGCTGCCCTTTGTCCATGGCAGCCTTTAATTTGCTCAACCTGGTTGATGCATCCGATCCGGCAACAACGCCGCTAATGTTCATTTTTAGCGGCTCGCGTTGCACATGATCGGTTATGTTGCTGCCATCCTCAATGGGATGATCTGATATTTTAACCCCTTTATCCGGTTTTTCTTCATAAACGGTATTTAAAAAAATATCTCCTAACTTGGCCAACAACATAACCCCCTTTTTATGCGTTTTGTAAGTTCATTTGCATCCAAAACTTTTCCATTTCTTTTTTAACTGCCTGGGCAATCGCTCCATGATCAACCTGGCCATCTTTACCACCCTCAACCTGGATGGTTATTTGCGGAGAAAATGTATTAATATTGGTTGTTGTTTCTTTTGATCCTCCGGCAATTTGTGGTTGCTTCTGCGGTTGATCTCTTGGATCAAACCCGCCATTGTTTGGATCATCCATTGGAATATTAATTTTATTTGTAATTTCCGGACTTTCCAACGCTAATTTTGGCTTTGATCCGGCGTTGTCTAATATTCCGGTACGGCGCAATGCATCGGATTGGGATGCGGTTAAAACGGCCTCATCTTTATGCAACTCCGCCATATAACCATCAAACGGAACTCTTGCCAAACCGGTTGCATGGCTGCCATCCTTGCCTCCAAAAAACGGTATTTTGATTGATGGCATTTTAAAATTGCTAATGGATTTTTTGAAACTATCCCATTTATCTTTTAAACTATCAAACCAACCCAATACCGGTTGGATCGCATTGGAAATGCTTTCTTTGATCCCGGAAAATTTTGATGATATGGTTTCCCATAATTGGGCCGCTCCGGCTTTGATTTTATCCCAATTTTTATAAAGCAATACGCCAATGGCAATTAACGCTCCGATGGCTATAACAACCAAACCAATTGGATTGGCATTTAATGCAACATTCAACGCCCATTGGGCCGCGGTTACGGTTGCCGTTACGGCTGCGGATGCAATCATTGCTCCTTTTTGGATCAACATGCCGCCGGTTACGGCTGCCATGCTCGCCAATGTAACCCATCCTTGGGCCGCAAACCTAATTAATGATCCAATCATTGATACGGTCATTGTTGCGCCGGTTATAACCGCCTGGGCCGCCATTCTTATCATTGTACCGATCAAACTAATGGTTAATGCTCCACCGGTAATGGCTGCTTGTGCTGCCGTTCTAATGAGCGATCCAATAAATTGCGCGGTAATAACCGCTCCGGTTGCGATGGCTTGCGCGGATGATACAATTAATGATCCAATAAATGATGCCGTTACGCTCGCCCCGGTAATAACCGCTTGCGCTGCGGTACGGATCAAACTTGCAATAAATTGGCCGGTTACGGTTGCGGCGGTAATTGTGGCTTGTGCTGCAACTCCTAACAATGCCGGGCCAAATATGGTTGCTAAAACGGCGGCAACAGTTGTAATTGTGCCTTTGTTATCTTCTAATGTTTGTTTAAACTCATCAATTTTATCTTTCGTTACTTGTATGGCTTGATCTTTGAACTCAATAAATTTATCCTTTACATCGCTCATAACATCCTTGAACTCGCCAAATTTAACCGCTAATGCTCCAACCGCTCCATCTTTCAACTCAATGATTTTGGCCCATAATTCCCCGGCCTTTTCGGTTACGGTATCCCAATTGCGATATAACAAAACTCCAATGGCAATTGCTGCGGCGATCCCGGCAACCAACCATGTTATTGGATTGGCCCATATTGCCATATTTAAACCCAACATGGATAATGCTGCGGTTAAATTAGCGGTACGCCATAAATTGATAAATGTTGTAACTGTTTTAATAATGCTCAATGTTGCCATCATGGCGGCAAATGATCCAACCGCAACGGTTATGCCTATCAATGTTTCCCTGATCGCCGGCCAATTATCTTGTACCGCATTGGCAAAATCAATGGCTTTTCCAACCATACTCTCAACTTTTGGTATCATTTTTTCCGCTGCTGCCGCAATTCCATCCAACAACTCTGCTCCGCCATTATCAATAAATGCCTCCGCGATTGTGGTTTGCAATGTCCTAAATGTTTTTAACATTTTTGTACCAAAATTATCATATGCGGTATTGGCGGCCTCCTGGGTTGCCCCTTTAAAATCGCCAACGGCATCTCTCCCATCGCTCATGGCCAAAACTACGGTTTCCCGCAAATCCTCCCATTGCGTACCAAACAATGCAACCCCGGCGGCGTTTTGTTTAATTGGATCTTTCATGTTGGCCAATCCGGCAACGGTTGCGGCAAATGCTTGTTGGGCCGTATCCCCTCCGGCTGCAAAATTCTCCGTCATTTTCTTAGCATCCAAACCGATCAATTTAAACCCATCGGCGGTTGCCTCGGATGCATCAATTGATCTGATCCCAAATTCCTTGATCGCATCGGCTGCTTTATCCATTGTAAATGCGCCGGCCTCCGCGCCTTTAATTAATACGTTTGTAAAACCTTTTGCATCAAATCCCAATTTTTGGAAATATACCGAATATTCATTGAAAGTATCCAATAAATCATCCGAATAATCCCCGGTTTTTTGAAATGCCGTTGTCATTAAATCCATGGCATCCGCATTGGATAAATCTTTAAATGTTGCGGTCATGGTTTTAACGGTTTTACTTACCTCTTTAACCTCCGGCCCCCATAAATCTTTTATGGTATATGCATTTTTGGTTAATCCGGCCAATTCCTCATCATTTAACCCTTTGAACATGGCGCGCATTGTGGCAACATCATCCGTTACCATGGTTAAACTCTCGCCCATTCCGTTGTTAAAAACATCGGTTGCAACTTGTTTTAATCCCTCAAAATCCTGGCCAACCGTACCGGTTTTTGCTTGCAATCTATCAAATGCGGTTTCGCTCTCTGTAACAATCAATCCAACCGCAACGGCTACCGCTGCTGCTCCGGCTGCGATGGCTGCAAATGCTGCAACCCCGGCGGTTTTTAACAACCCCAATATTTTATTGCCCTGGCCCGCCGCATCATTAAAATTGCGTTGGCTAAAAACTCCGTTGTTGATCTGATTGTTTAGATTGTTTAAATTGGTACTTTCCAATTGATTGATGGCATCCCCGGCTTGCTCTGCCTGGTTGGCCGTATCCCTCAATGAATCCTGGGCATCGGATAAACCGTTTGTAATATCCGCTCCGGCGCTCCGGCCATCGTTACCCAATTGATCCAATGCATCTCCAACATCGGTTGCATCGTTTTGTACTTCGCTCAATGCGCTGCCGGCGGTTTCTGCCTCGTTTCTAATCTCATTTAAGGCATTGCCCCCGGATGATCCTAAACGGTTAAAATCACGCCCCGCATCGCTTATAAGGCCGCCCATGTTTCTAAACTGATCCTCAATGGCATCCATGGCCGTATCAACTTGGAACAATCTATTTATATTAATATCGTCAAAATCAACGCTAACAACTAAATCTCTCAAACTCATAAGCGGTCAAAACCCCCCTTTACTTTGTTTTGGGTTTGGGTTTGTTCTTTTCGATTAAACCAATGGCCGCCAATGTTTCCATGATCTCATCCGCATGCCATTTTTTTACCTCATGCGGGTTTAATCCTGGGAACTCTTGCGCGATCCTATACGCCCACCAATATTTATTGGCCATACGAATAAAGCGCCCATCAACATCATGGATGCCTTTGAGCGCTTTTAATTCATCATTTGCCTTGTTGAAATCGGATGGCGCTTGTTACAACCTCATCCATCTCCGCAAAATCATCAAAATCTTGCAATTCCATTTTCGGAGCAACAACAACATTTTCCATTACTGCGCCGTATAATCTGCGGCGTTGGCCTTTTTTCTCGCCGGCCTCAACATCATCCAAAATATCCAACCAATCAACCGGAGCAACCTTTTGAAACGTGTACTTTACTCCGCTCTTGCTTGTAAATTCTTTAATGTTTTTATTTGTGTTTTCTGCCATGGTATTTTACCCCTCTCAATTTTAAAAGATTAATATTTTTATGATCTTACTTGCCAAAATCAGCAACGTAAATTTGTACCTCAACGCCGCTAATCTCTGCCCCAAACTCGCGGCCTGGCGTTTTAAGGATGCGGCATTGTGTGCCTCCGGCTTTATACTTGCCATCATTACTATCAATAACCTGGGTTGCAAATACATTTGATTGCTTGGCCAAACTTTGTAAATGATCCAATGATGATGAGTTTTGTTTAACTGTTAATGTGATTGTACCGGTTTCATCGGCGCTCTCGGTAAATGTAACATCCCCTTGCGCTCCAATATGAGGTATAACATTATCCTCGTTTTTTTCCGTTGTGATAAATGTACCATCCATAAATCCAACAATGTATTTACCGCCAACGATTAATGCAACTTTTTTTGGATCAAATGATGTTGCGTTTGCCATCGTCAAATCAACCTCCCATTATTAAAAATTATAATACTAATGTACCGCCAATTGTAACTTTTTCAACCGCTCCGGCAATTGTTGCCTCCCATTTAACGCCCGGTAATACTCGGCTTGCTTTATCGTTTGTGCTTACCTCATCGCGGGTTGGTGCGGTAATTGAATACATTGGCTCATTATCTGCGGTTGCTGCAATAATGCCGCTATTAAATGCATCTTGCAACGCTGCCTCCATCTCGGAAACTACTAAACCAATACCGGCATCCGTAAATGGCACTTTTGGCTCTCTAACTAGCAAACCAAAAACATTTTCAGTCATGCGGGCCTTGATGTAATACATTGATTGGATAATATCAATAAAATCTCCGGATGTTGTTTGGCCTTTTGATGTAATATCAACGCCTCCCTCTTTGATATACGTTGATGCCTTGTTGGTTTCAATCGTATCAATATCCGTTGTATTATAACCGGCTGCCGCAATGCCATTTAATTTTTTAAATGTCCATGTAAACGATCCGGGTTGTAATACCGCGCATGCTCCAACCCATGCCTCTGCCGGGTAATTTCCTGGCGTTGGATGTACTAGGATAACCGCGTTTTGGTTGTTTAAAGTGTTTGCAAGTGTTTTTGATAATGTTGATGCAAAATAAAACTTTTCTTGCGTTGCAACCCATGTTGATAATGCGGTAATTGTCGCATCCGCCTGGGCCGTACATAAGAGATAAAACCAATCATTTTGGCTCAAAATAAGAGTATTCAATGCATCCGTTAATGGCGCGGTTGTTGCTCCCTCTGTCCATAAAATACCATGTACCGCAATTTTATCCGGCCTTGGGTCTTGCCCTAAAACTGCCGCCGCTAATTTATACGTTTTTGATCCTGTGCCAAAATCCGTACCAATACCGGCCAATGCGGTTTCTCCGCTATATTCTTTATATGCCGCAACTTTTTCATGCGATAAAATTAATGGTAATCCAAACCCTTTTTGGCTTGTTGCTTGCGTTTGTCGTGTAATATTAACCGTTACATATTTACCCATTATGCAAACTCAACTCCCTTTATAAAATAACTGATTGGCCAATCTTTGTATCTGATCCGGCCATTAATAATGGTTGATCCATCGCAATAACCTGGGTTTCTGCCTCGATCTCTGCAATATACTCCGTTGGATCATGCGGCTCAAATGCATCAACGCGCTCAATATAATCAAACTCTTGTTGTATCTCCCTGGTTAATCGCAATGTTACATCAAAACCGTTGCGCCGCTCATAACCATCTAAAACAAATGCATCCCGGTTTTGTACTGCCGTACTATCGACAACAACAAAATCCAATACCCTCAACTGATCATATCCGTAAAAATCAAACCAATCATGGATGGCCTGGGCCAAATCAAACGATGCATCATTATCCAAATCATACGCGGTAAATGATACGATCCGTTTAAAACTCTCAACCCGGCTCATAACAAACCGATCTTGGAGCGCCAAACCCCTTTCCTCTGCCTGGCCTCGATCTTTACCATATGGCGTTGTTATTTTAAACGTAACATGCGGCCCATCCGGTTTATCTCCGGTTTGCTCTGCCTCAATAATCGGCACGTTGGCAAATGCTTTTATTTTAGGGATTAATGAGTTTTTAAATGCTGCAATACTCATTGTTTAACCCCCTTTGCAAAATAAATATAAACATCCGCATATGCCTCATATGGCTTTGATCCATCAATGGTATATGTTTGGCCATCGCACTCAATTTTTTGGCCCATTTGCAGCGGCTCAACAACATAAATTTTGCGATCCTGGGCCGTATATTTGCCATTTGCCTCAAAACGTAACTCATCATTGCTCAATGGCAATATAATCCCGCTCATCGGCTGCGGCGTTGTTGATCCCTCAACCCATTTGCCCGCATCGGTATAATGGCCTTTTGTGGCCATATGAGCGGTGAAATTAACGGCAAACTCATCAACAAAATCCGCAAACATAAAATGTTTTTCACTCATCGCGCTCCCTCCGTTTATTCAACCTCATGGCGGATTGATCCGATCAATCGCCCGGTATCTTGGAGCGGGTTGGATGATCCTTTTACATTTTTGGTAATGGGATGGTTTGGCGGATCGCTTACCCTCCGCATATGGCGTTGGATCAACCCGGCAAACTCCATGCCTATTGCATCCAAAAATATTTCCGGATTTATTGAAAAATCCAAAACATCGTTTAACATGCTCTCGATCTTTGCCGCAATTTGATCAACATTCTCATCAAATCCGGTTCTCAAAAATGAGCGCTCCGGGATATTAACGGATTTAACCAATAAAAATACATTCTCAATACTTTTATTGCTCCCCGCTCCCTTTTCGCGGGCCAAAAATGCATGATCCTCTCCCTCCGGTTTATAAAAAAACAACTCATCCCCAAAATCGGATGCTCTTTTGTTTTTTGCTGCCGGTATTAATGGGATTGTTAGCCAATCGGCGGTTTTTGGCCGGATTGTTGTACCAAACTCATGCACATATGCGATTGTTACCAAATCGGCATCATTACCATATTGGTAATTATCCGCCCCAAATACTCCAACCTTGATTGTTTTTTTGCCCAATTTCCTCAATACCCTGGTTAAACGCGGGATGTTGTTTGTGCTGCGGATCATAACGCCCATCAATAAAACCTGGCCTTTTTGATCTTGTATGGCTGCAAATATGGGATGGCTGCGGCATATGTACCATTTTGGAAAAATGATTTACTCATATCCCCCAATGATTGGGATGCAACATTTTGTTGCTCGCCTAACGCTTTAACCATTAATGCAATGCCCATTTTTGCGCCGCCTGGGATGGCCAATTTGCCCTCCAAATCCTTAAATGGATTATTACAATACGTTTGGGCCTGGTCAATTGCTGCGGCCAACCTGGCCTCATATATGGCCGTTTGATCCTGGTTGATGGAAATACCTAATAGGTTTTTAACATCATCCAATTGCATCTTTTAATTTCTCCCTCAATTTATCCTCGCCGGTATTGTGGGCATATTTAATATTTAACTCATCCAACATGGCCTTTACTTGCTCAATATCCTCAATATCATCCGCGTTAATTGGTTTTCCTAATTGATCATCAATTAACTCATCGTTTTGCGGATCATCCTGGCCCGCTGCTTGATCTTTTTGATCCGGTAATACATTTGTTGCCTCGGCTCTCAATCTCGCAATTTCGCGCCGGCGGCGTTGAAATGCGGTTGCACTCATGCAATCCCCTCCTTTTTCAAAAAAGAGGATAAACAAATTGCCCATCCTCTCAATCTTTTAACCGTTTGTAATCATCGCAACCATGCGCACATCTTTATCCGAATAAACTTTACTCCAATTGGCTGCCAATGCTAACTCCGTATTTGTTGGAGCAACTTTTGCAACTGTATTGTTTGTGAATTTAACTCCGCGCGGATGTAATACATAATGGCGGCGGTTAATTAAAATATCCTCGCCCGCTAATTTATCGCGGTCAACCTCGGTTGGATATTCCGGCGATCCTTCCGCATATCCAATAGCGCCTTGGCCAAATAGATATGTTGTATATTTCTTTCCGCTTGTTGTACCGTTTACAACCGGCACTCCATCATCAATGATAATGCGTTTGCCTAAATATGCCTTATATAGCACGTTACCGGCTGCATCTCTAACATCCTCAACCAAACCTTGTTTTACTAGGCTGAAATAAACAACGCTATGCATAACAATCCCGGTTAATACCTCATGGGCATCTCCCAATTTGCTCATTGTATCAACGATTGCTCCGCCGGATACTTTGTTTGATGCCGTTGCGGTATCTCCCGCCTCAATTGCTAGGTTATTAACATGGGATGTTGCCAATGCCGTTGCAAAAACGCCTTTTAATGTTGATACAAGCGCCTTTTGCTGCATGCGATCCCAATAACTTGCAACTAAATCACCAATTGCGCCCATTGGATCATCACCGCTCATTGTTGCGGATAAATCCGTTGCGCTCCATGCTTTACCCCTAAATAATTGGGTTGCCATATCCTGGCCGGATGTGATTTTGTCCGGAGTTAATGCCCATCCCGCGGTATCTTCCAAACTCTCATCATCGCCCGCTAAATCATTCCAAAATGGCATGTTGAAATATCGGTTTCCTTTGTTTAATGCTCCCTTTAATTCCGCAACCTCTGAAACAATACCGGATTGGAATAAAGCGGATTTTTCCATTGTTTTAAGAACAACATATGGGTTAAATACTTGTGGCACAATAACATCACTAATGCGCGTTGGCATAACTCAAAACCTCCAATAATTTATTTTCCGGCCTGGGCCATTAACTGTTTGGCCAACTCCGGATCATCCTTTAAAATTTGCGCTTGCTTGGTCAAATTAAATGTTTCGGCTTTCCATGGATTAACGGTATTTGTTCCCGCGCCTCCCTTGCCCTTGCCTGGATCGCTGCCATGCTCTTTAAACTTGGCATCAACCTCCGCTTTTATAGCTGCTTGCCATGCCGTTTGAAATGCTGCAATATTTTTATCCGCATCCTCGGTTGTATCGGCAACTAAAAAATCTTTGAATGAAAGCGGCAATTTTGCCTCCGTTAATTTGTCGATGGTATGCAATGCAACCTCTCGTTGTTTTAACGATTTTTCTCTTTCTTCCAAATACTTTTGCAGCTTTTCGCGCTCAAACTTTGCTTTTTCTTCATCGCTCATTTTTTCCTTTAACAAACGATCCTTTTCCTCTTGCTCTGCTTTTAACTTGGCGGCGTACTCGGTACGCACTTTATCCCCGGCGCTTTGCTCTGCCTTTTTAACCGCCTCGGCAATCATTGCTTGCACTTGCTCCGCGGTTAATGCTCCTCCGCTGCCCCCGCCTCCGCTGCTATTGTTGGCCTCTGCAATGGCTGCATCATACGCGGCCTGGTCAATCGTTCCCGCATCCAATAACTTTTTTAACTCTGCGGCAAATTGCTCTTTTGTAATCTTGCCCTCTGCCAATTGTTGTTTTAATGCCTCAATGCTCATTTGTTTACCTCTCCTTTTGAGTTATCCGGCCCTTTACCCTCGCAAAAATGAGTTTAAAATGCTGATCCCTCGGATTTTACTAGATTAATTATAAACTCCAACCGCAAAAATTGACAATTTAATATTTTAATTGACATGCAATTATTGACAACATTTTTCAACGGCAATTTTAGACAACAAAAAACGCCAACATTTTTCGCCGGCGTTTTTCGCTACCCAATACCTGGGCCTAATGAAAATATTATACTTGTAATCTTTCTTTTTTCCAACGATCAAATGCGATGGCCTCAACCGCTGCTTTATCTGTTTTTGCAACCTTCTCAACCGAATAGGTTAAAAAGCAACGGCAATTTATATCACTCGCCGCCGCTCCCAATTGGCCCGGCGCTTTTCCCTCGCTCAATCCATCGTTAAATGTTCCATCCATGGCAACCTTTTTATTGTTTAGCTTTTTATGATCCGCTTTATCGCCTTTTTTCTTGTTTCTAACCCGCTCATCCTCCTGGGTATTCCATTGTTTCATCATAACAACGCCATTATTGTTGGCATGATCTGCGGCATCATGTTTGGCGCTCTCTTGTACTCTATGGCCCTCCGTTCTAACAATTCGCATTGCTTTAACGGCATCGCCCTCCAACTCTTTTTTTAACCGTTTGGCCATTGTGGAATATGTTTCATTTTTCCGCAAACCCTGGGTAACTTGTTGTTGTATTTCGTAAATGATCCGCGCCCGCTGCATCTCCAACCGCGCATTTAATGTTAAACCGGCAACCGGATTGGCCAACATGGCGGTTAAACTCTCCGGCCTAATCGCCGTATATGCCAATTGGGTTTTAACCTCGCTCTCAATGGCCCATGCGGTCATATAATAACCATCCAAATATGTTTCTCCCAATATCCGCTCCATCATTCCGGCAATATCGCGGTAATGAGTACGGAGCAAATAATTGATCTCATCCATCATTTTGGTTAATCGGCTATGTTTTAACATTTCCTCCAATGTTAGTTTGCCATCTTGCTCAAAACTCTCAAATTGGGTTGATAATATGGCCCTAATCTCTAACAATACGGATGCATATTGGCGGGCAACTTGGCGCTCTCCCTGGCTTACTAATTGGCCAATGCGGCGGTTGATCCGCTGCATGTTTTGATCAAATGTTGCCAATTAAATAACCCCCTTTTATTCATCCTTGTTATCCGGATCATCAACATTATCAATCTTTTTATCTTTGTTTAACTCCGGATCATCCAAATCAACGCCCGCGGCCTTTTCTGCCTCAATTTGATCCAATTCCTCATCAACATCCGGCACAACTGATAAAACGCCCAATGCGGTACGCTTGGATGCAATTGCGGATAATGCCGTTGCGGTATTTGCCTCATCCAATAAATTAACCGGGATGTTGCGGGTATATTTTAAATCTAACATTGCATAATCAAATGGGATGCTCTTGCGCTGCCATGCTGATCCGATAACCTTAAACATATAAAGCAATGCGGCCTCATGCTTGCGCTCAAAATATTTGCTCTTTGTTTCTAATGCAAATAATTTATATCTCATGGCCGGGCCGGTAATATCTCCCCCAAATGCTGCATCCGTAAAATTAACATGCTTTGCAAACCTGGTAATATTGGCCTCCGCTCGATCCAAAAACGCCTCAACATACTTTGGATCAAGGTTTTTTGTTAGCCATTCAATTTTTTCTCCATTGCCGGCATCCGGGATATATAAAGCGCCGGTTTTGATCATGTTTTCAATAATTTCCTCATCCGGCTCATATCCGATATAAAGCAAATAGGCCAATCTAAATTGCTCAACCTCATCCGCCATATTGGAAAATGCGCGATCCAAACCATCAATCAATGTTAAAACTTTATCTCCATCCCCTTGCAACTCTGCATTGTTAGGGATGCCAAACAATGGGCAATAATCAAACAAATGGGCCGCTTGCTCAACCTGGGCCAATGATGCCGCGGTAAATTCTTTGCCCTCAAATATCGTTTTATTTGTACCATCATAAAACTCAACCCGCGCTTTTTCATCCCATGTTTTGTAATAAACCAAACCAAACTCCGGCTCTGTTATGGCGGTTTTGGAGATAATAACGGCCTCCCATGGCTCGATCCTCATAACCCGCTCTTGGCCCTCTTTATCTATGTAACATAGGCCGGCATCATAACCGCACATGGCCGCAAATTTGCCCCATTCTGCATTTACATCATCAAAATTATTGATCTTTTTAAATCGCTCAATTGCATCAATGGCCGTTTGGTATCCCTGGGCCTTTTTATCATAATTAACGGTTAATGGTACGCCAAACATATAACCAACCTTTGTATCAATGATCTCTCCAAAATAATCATTGGCCAATTGGTTGTTTACTTTTTTGGATGCTGCTCCCTCAAATTCTCGCGTTAATATTGGCGTATTCTCTTTGTTTTGCTGATAACGGCCATAACGATCCAATGCCCTTTTTTGCAATGCTCCATGATCCGTTATTATATCGGCAATAATATCCGCGGATATGCCGTTTGCATCAATCAACTCCGCATATTTATAAAAATTCATTCTCCAACCTCTCCCTCTCCTGGCTGCCATGCATATAAATCCGGATGCCTAAATGCAATGCATGTATATCCGCCATCTTTTTTGTATTCGACAAATCCCGGATGCCTCAACAACCAACGATATGCCCGCCGGCGTTTATCATCCTCCCAATCAACTTGCAACTCATCGCGCCAACCGCAAAAATTATTGGCAAATGCCAAAATATAATCCAATGCGATCCGCAACCCTTCCAATCCGCAATCTCCGGTTTGTTTTGTTTTTTGCCTGGATCGCTGCCATTTATTTGCGGCCTTTTTGCTGCCAATATATAAACTCACTTTCCAACAATAACAAACGCGATCCCATGGGCCTTTTGTACGCAATCGCCAAAATCACATGGTTAAATATTGGCCATTACTCAATTTGTGGCGGATCGTTTGCATGCTTGGCCTCTCTGTAATCCAATAATCCTCTCCTTTGTATCTCCGGATCATAATTTTATCCCTCTCATGTATATATTTTTTGATCCTGGGCAAACTAATGATGCGCGCATGCTTTAAAATACAAATATTGCTCCGGAGCGGATCAACAATTGGATATAATGCATTTAAACCATGGTAAAATCCAATGGTTGATGGCCTACCGTTTGCAAGCGGGTTGGGCCTATTTGTATTTGATTAATAAACGCTCTTGGCTGCTTTTAATTGGCCTTTATGTTTCATATCATCCTCAAATGCGTATCTTGTCGCATCAATGGTATGGTTATCCTCATCGGCCAACCTGGTTTTTGGATTGCCCTGGCTATCAACCGCATAATCAATATTTTCAAACTCTCGCGCAATGTTTGGAGTACGCGCCGGATCAATAACAATTTCCTCTAAATCATCCAACCATTTTTCCCCATGCTCAACGCTGCCTGGGCCTTTTTTAGCGCCTTTGATCCGTATGCCGTACAATTTAACCTCATCAACGCTCTTTGGCTCTGAACTATCCGCAATTGTCATTTCTGATTGATATTTTTTCTCGTTGATCCATTCCGCCAACTCGCGGTTGTGGATTTTAACGCCATAATACTCATCCATTGCATAAATTTTGCGGGCCTTTTTATCATAATGCCATTTAACAAATGCCAATGGATCGTTACCATATCCCCAATCGTTTCCTTGGCGGCTATTGTCAAACCTGGCAAACTCATCATCCGGGATTGTTCTAAATGTTAAATTATCAAATGGCACAACGCCGCTGCCAATGGCTTTGCCTAAATAAACCCAATCATATTTTTTGGGATGTTTCTTTTTCATGTTCTCCGCATCTTCATAAAAACGCTTGGACAAATGCGGATTATCTAAATACGTTGAATGATCAACAAATGTATTGGCATCCAAATCAACCTTGGTATCATACTTTTTATTAACCCAACTTTGTTTGCGTTTTGGCGGGTTATATGAGTAATAAAACGAATAATCAAACGGATAAACCTTTTTGCGCTTGGCCTGGGAAACAATTTTATCCTCCAATTCCTCACGCAATACCGATGCCTCAATTGTTGTTACCTCATCGGCATTTTTAAACTCTGCCAATTCCTCAATCCATAAAATTGATAATGGGAACTTTGCATCTTTGATAGATTTAATTTTTTCCGGATCATCCGCGCCCGCAAAATAAATTTTGTTGCCCCTGGGTTTATAAATGATCTCCAACCGGGATGGTACAAACCTAAATAAATGATGCACTCCCAAAACCAACGCGGCTGCCTCAAAATTGGCATAAACGGATTTAACAATGGTATTTTGTACTTTACGCACCGCCAACGCGCTCACCGGGTACTCCATAACATCCATCAAAATCCTCAATGGAATATGAAAACTTTTCCCGCTGCCTCGCCCGCCTTTTAATACATACCGAAAATGTTTTTTCTTTTTTGATGCGATCCAAAACCGTTTAAAATGCGGCGTTATGATCTTGGATAATTGGGTTTTAACTTTCATCATCAAAATCCTCATCATCAATATCATCAACAATAACAACCTCAACTTGGCCGCCAATGTTTTTGTTATCTGTCCACATCGCATATCTTTTGCCCAATAATTCCGCGGCTTTTATGCGATCTTTTGGCGCGGTTTCATCCAACTCCGCCAACTTTTGGTATCCATCGCCATCCAACAATGGTATTTGCTCCTTTACCTCGCCGCGCATTACTGATGTTAAAAACATTAATATTTCATCCTGGGATGCAATTGTTTCGTTGTCCTTTTCTGCCATCCTGGCCGCAATGTACTCTTTTACATGCGGTTTATCCATCAACTCGGATGCGGTTGATCTCGCGTTGCTCTTTTTGTATCCGGCCCTAATTGCTGCCTCCGTTTGGTTTCCTAACTCAATAAATAAATCGGCAAATTTCCGTTGTTTTAATGTCAATGCTTTTGCCATATATCGACAAACCCCCTTTCTCGTATTATATCAATCTATAAAAAAAAGCGGCAACGCCTCATCTCATGCGCTCCGCCTTTTTATTCCATGTATGCCATTTGTGCATGGCTGCATTGCATGCTCCAACCCTATATTGGTTTTCTATCCCGGCATACAAACCGGCGGGCAAACCTTTAAAATGGCGCTCCCATTTGCCTAAATTATAACATGATCCGACAAAATACGAATATATTTATTTATCGCCTTTTTGCATATTCTCAAAATTTTGCCATCCAATAATTTTCGCCTTTTCTTTTTTGGCATAATCCTGGATGGATTGCATTATTTTATCCCGCGTTTTTGGGCCAATGCCCTCCAATTTTGGTATCATAGCCTCAATAATATCCCATGTTTCTTGCGCGCCTTGTATGATCCCATCATTGCGGGCCATCTTGATCAATGTTTCATTTGCTGCCGCCTGGCCATCATTAAATCCTTTTAAATATTCCTTTTCCAACTTTTGTTGCATGCCCATTGTATTTTTACCCCTCCAAATTAATCTCGCGGTTGTTCAAATACTGTATAACCTTTATCCTCAACCATTTTAACCATCTCTTTTTTACCGGCTGCATGATCATCCTGGGTATACGCTTTTAATTTGCCCTCAATGATCAACTCAAACCGCTCATTTTCTTTGCTCCATGCTATTTTGGCCATACTCATAAACTCTCTATCTCCCTCTATGCGCAAATTTAATAACATTGCGTTGGTTTTGATCCCAACCATCTTTAAATCCTTGCTCATGGCCCATTGTATAACCATGGTTAAATCCTTGCTCGTATATCTCGGCCCGCTCTGCTTTTTGCTTTTCTCTCTGCTCTTTGTTTGGTTTTCGTTTGTTGCCCGGTTTCCTGGCCATGGCTCAACCCTCCAATTGGATCAATGATTAACTCAATGCCTGGATCATTGGAATAAACTTTTGTAACCATCATTTGCGCAATCCGGTTATCATCAACCCATAACAAACCATTTAAACTATCAAACAACCCTTTTACCAAATTATCAATATCCGGTTTCTTGGTATGTAATTGATTAATGGCGGCCTCTTTTTGCTTTATACTCCATGATCCTGGGATTGGCATTTTAAACCGGATTGTTACCCCAATGGCTGCATCAATTGGAGCATAAACGCCTTTCAAATCATTAATTATTTGATAATAAATAAATTGTTTATATGCCAAATACCGTTGCGCATTTTCTTTAACATGTTTGCCGCGGGTTGTCATTCTAACCGCGCCCATTGGCTCAATGCCTTTTATTTCAAACCGCATAACTCCAACAACCTCTCCATGCGCCTCTCAATCGTTTTTTGAGCGGGCAACGGCAAAACCTTTGCTCCGCTCTCAATCGCTTTATAATCGGCCAAACTGATCCTCAAATGCCTGGCCATTTGCTTTTCATTTGCTTGTAATATGTTTTTTACCTGGATGATCCGGTTTTTAAATGGTTTACGCATCTCGATCCCTCGCAACAATCATGGCCGTATATAAAACTTTTGCTCCAATCATCATTGGCGCATATTCGATGTTTACAAATCGCCCTTGCTGCTGCTGATCCGTTGCGATCCGCAAACATTCCGCATCAAAATCCGCTTGGCTATATTCTTTTACTGTTATGATTGCCTTTATCATCGCCATCCGCCTCAATCTTTTCTTTTAATGCCTCTCTCCAACAATCCTCACATAAAAAATTTTGATACGGCGGAACATGCCCGCCGCACTCAACGCATTTTGTTGATCTCATCAAATCGCCCGCTTTCTCTTTTTTGGTTTGGCCGTTGATGCTTGATCTATGTTGAAAATGTTTAATTGCTGCAATCGTGTTTTGCAATGTTTGCATTTATATTTGTCCTTTACTTTCATCGGTTGCATCGCTCTCCCGCAATCCGGGCAATTTACCCCATCCATCGCCCCTATGCCTCGCGGTTAATGCTTTTTTGCTCATCAAATCCATCCGGGTAACGATCTTTTAATTTTTTGATGTTTACCCCGGCGGCATGGCTCAATTTTATTTGTAAACGGCGCAATATATCGGCCAAATACCAAATATCATCCCCGCACTCTTTAACCAAATACTCAACATCCAAATCATGGCCATGGAAAACAACCTTTTTGATATGATCCGCGATCTCTCCGGCCTCTCCGGCTGCTCCTAATGCGCCATTTAACAACCCTAATAATACCGGGTTATCTTGCAATCTTTTAATGATCTTCTCATTGTCCATGTTAGCGGTACGCGCTGCCGCCTCCTGGTAACGATCAAATGCGTTGGCCTGGTTTGTACTCATGTTTTTTATCTCCTTTTCTGATTATCTCGTTTGTATCCGGGTTAATAACCTCTTTACATTGTTTGCAGCATCGCAACAATTGGCCCTTGTGCATCGCTAATGTAAACGCCCCGCCGGCACAATTGCCGCATCGCCCGGATCGCTCGTTTAATGACCTCTCCCACTTGGTAACAATGCCGCCGCACTCTTTGCAACAATCCCATTGCACTTTGTTAATGGATCGCTTTTTACTCTCTGCAACCGGCCCGCACTCTTTGCACAACCAACCAATATTAAAACTCAATGCAATAACCTCCAAATCAATTTGATCCATCCCAAAACCGCAATCCATAATGGGATGGATAACAAAACGCCATATATTAAACCCTTAAACACTAACTTTTCCTTTGATCGCCGGATGCGGCTTGTAATCTATTAATGCAAAATCATCAAACCAATAATCATCAATGTTATCTCTTTTGTTGATCCCTAATTGCGGGAATGGCCGCGGCTCTCTCTTGATCTGCTCGCGCATTTGCTCAACATGATCCAAATAAATATGCACATCGCCCATGGTATGTATAAACTCGCCTGGCTGCAAATCGGTTAATTGTGCAATGATCCGCAATAATGTTGCATAGGATGCGATATTATAAGGCACTCCCAAAAATAAATCCGCTGATCTTTGGTATAGCTGCAATGATAAATGGCCATCCGCAACATAAAATTGGAATAATAAATGGCATGGCGGCAATGCCATCTCATCAATCGCTCCAACATTCCATGCATTAACCAATAAACGGCGGCTATCCGGATTATTTTTTATTTGCTCAATAACCTGGGCCAACTGATCAATGCAAACCTCCGTTGGGTACTCATCGCCCTCTTTGTATCCCATTTTCCCGGTTGGCCATGATCGCCATTGCTTGCCATATATCGGCCCTAAATCTCCGCTCTCATCCTTGGCCCATTTGCGCCATATTTTAAAACGGTATTTATCACCAATAACATTGGCATTGGTTTCTCCATGGATAAATGCAAACAACTCTCCTAAAATATTTTCATAATCAACATACTTGGTTGTTAGCAATGGCAAATCTCCATTGGATAAATTAAACCGCATTTGATGGCCAAAAATACTCAATGTTCCCGTACCGGTACGATCCATTTTTTTAACGCCATAATTTAAAACATGTTGGGCCAAATCTAAATATTGCCGCTCCTGGTGGATAAAATTATTAAATCCTAACATCAACAATTGCCCCCTTTTCATCGCCAACCTCTTTGATCAAACGCAACCTCCAAAACTCCGCCTCGCTTTTGGTATTGGCAACCTCGCCCTCCAACTCTTGTATCCTGGCATTTGCCTGGGCCAATAATTGCTCCAATTCCTCCGCCTTTTCTACCAATCCAACTATGTAATTACCTTGATCATAGTTTTCTGCCATCGCATGTTTGCCCAATTGCCTAATGCTCCATGATCCTGGGTTAAATGGCTCTTTGTATTTCTTGGCGGCTTTTATCATCGTTTCCGCCTTGATCTCATCCCTAAACTCATCAACGCGATCATAAAACGGATGGTTAAATTGGGCCTCAATGGCTGCTTTCTCATTCTCGCAATCTCTGCAATGGCAACCGGGTTGTTGTTCGCGCTGCTGCTTTTCAAAAAACTTTTTAATTTCGATCATGCCAACCGCTTGCAATTCGTCAATTTGCTCCGGCGTTAAAATTTTCTTTAAATATTCGCTCATGGCCCTCAAAATCCCCTTATATCAATTTTTGTTGGGTTTTGTTCGGTTGCGGCTTTTATCCCCAATATCCCCAAAAACAATGTTAATAACTTTCTATAATTATCCAATTATTTCAATTTACCAATTTTAAAATCATTTACTTTCTCAATCTTTGATTTTTCAAATGCCCATCTTGCAACCTCTGATTTTGGCCATCTCCGCCATGGATGATCCTTTGGCGGCTTGTACTGTTTTCCCGCATGCTCATTGTGCTGCTCTCGCTCCATATGGGCCTCCCTGGGCCTCGTTGCATGATCCTGGATGTTTAACCATTGGCCATTGTGGTATTAACTAATTGCCGCCATCAAATCGCCGCTCCAAATTAACAAATTTATTGTACTCTTTGACAAATGCCAATTGTACCGTACCAATTGGGCCGTTGCGCTGCTTGGCAATAATGATCTCAATGATGTTTTTGTTTTCACTCTCTTTATCATAATAATCATCGCGGTATAAAAACCCTATAACATCCGCATCTTGCTCAATTTGCCCGCTCTCTCGTATATCGCTCATCATCGGCCTTTTATCCTGGCGTTGCTCAACTCCGCGGGATAATTGGGATAATGCAATTAAAGTTAAATCCAACTCCCTTGCGATCTGTTTTAATTGCCTGGATATTTCCGATATTTCCGCGGTACGATTGCCGCCATGTTTTGGGTTGCCAATAATCAATTGCAAATAATCAATCATAATAACAATATGATCATCCGGATATTTGCGTTTTAATGCTCTGCATTTCTTGCGGATATATCCAACATCCTGGGCCGGTTTATCAAAAATATGCAATGGCATGTTATGTAATTGACCCAATGCCATGGTACTCTTTCCCCAATCTCCATCGTTAAATGCTGCCATTGGGTTGCGCATCTTTTCGGCGTTAATATTGCCCAAATTACTCATCATCCGTTTTAATAATCCTTGCTCCGGCATCTCCAATGAAAAAATACCAACCGGGTTGCCATGATGCTCCATTGTATTTAATCCAACATTTAGAACAAATGCGGTTTTACCCATGGATGGCCTCGCGCCTATAATAACTAAATCTTGCCTTTGCAAGCCGCTCAACATTCTATCCAATTCCGCAAATCCGGTTGGAGCGCCGGTTATATCTCCATGATCCTTTTCCATCCAATCATATAAATCAATCAATGATTGTTTAATGTTGCCATCATCGTTATCCATGTTGTTATCATCCAATGCGCTCAACGCCTCAATGGCTGCCGTTCTAACCTCTCCCGGCTCTTGCTCCATTGTATTTTGCATCATTTGCCTGGCGATCTCATAGGTTTGCCGCTTTTCAAAATACTCAATAACCAATCCTTGATAATATCCAAAATTGGCCGCGGTTGGCATTGATCCGGCCATTTCGCTCAAATAACTAATGCCGCCTATTTTCTCAACCTTTGCATTTCCAACTCGCTCAACAATGGCAACCAAATCCAACGGTATGCCCTTCTCATCCAATTCCCGCATAACATAAAACAAATTTTGATGGCGCGGATCATAAAAATGCTCCATTTTCAAAACGCAATCTTTTATAACTTCCGGCTCTAACAATATTTGCCCCAAAACTGTTTGCTCCGCCTCAATATTCGCCAAAAATGTTGATGTTTCCAAATAATCCATGTATTAACCCCTCTTGATCCCCAATATCTTGCGCATATCCGCCAAATGTTTCTTGGCAACCTCATCATTTGCAGCATTGGCCCGCTCTTGATCCCAGTTGGCCATCATGGCCTTTGTATCCTCGTAACCTGGTATTGCGCGATCCTTGGCCGGCTCAACTTTAATTATATCCGCAACCGATGGCGGGAAATGATTATTTTTTACATAGTTTTTAAGATTTTCGACAATCTCCGTAAACTCATAATCTTTTAAAATATCAAACCATGCATTAACAACGCCTTGCGGATCATCCATTTTAAATTTGCCGCCATAATAGGTTGATATGTTTTTAATGATCTCAACAACCTCTTTTTTCTCCATTTACGCCAATGCCTCCCAATTAACGCCGTTTTGGTTATTGCCCCCCGGTTTGCTTAATGCCCTGGCCTCGTCAACGGTTTTAACATTGTTTCTATGCCAATCTTTTAAAATGCCGGCGGCATAATTCCACTTTTTACCCGCTTTTAATGCTATTTTCATTGCCTCAATAACCAACTCATTGTTTAAATCATCGCTCCATTGGCCAATCTCATCTCCCATAAACGGAGATAAAACACCAAAATTTTGTTGGTAAAATTCAAATGGGTTGGTTTGTTGTTGCTCATTATTGTTGTTGTTGTTTTCCTTTTCTTTTCTTTTCTTTCCTTTCCTTTGTGTACTAATGTTGGCATTAACTCCCCCTAAACCGGAGTTTATGTTAACATTAACCCTCTCTCCATCCGGTTTTTGTATGAAAACATCAATTTTGTTGCTGCCAATGATCCCCGCAACATCATCAATTAAAAAATACTCATCCATGAAAATAACTTGTTTTCTCCGTTTTACCGCCTCCAAATAACGCTTTTGGATGCCTTTGGATGTTAGGATTTTATATGTTTCATACATCGTTTTATTAAATAAACCCTCTTTTATGCAATCATCAACGATAGTTGAAACGGAGTTTATGTTAACATTAATTCTCTTGGAGAATAATAATTGCTCGCGGCTTGTCCACTCGTAAAAATATCCCTCTTTGTATATCTTGGATAATAGTTTTACGACAACGCCAAACCCCTCAATGCCATGTAATGCCTCGATCATGGCAACTTTATCATCCGTATCCATATCAACATCCAATGGAAAATATTCCAATCCTTGCTTTAATGGCCGCGCCATGTTTCCACCCTCTTTGCGCAATTGCATGGTTTGCATAATGTTTGTAAATTCTCGGTTGTATTTTCGCCGCCCTGGTAAATTGAAACGATATGATCAACTTGCAAATCCTCCGATGATCCGCAATAAACGCATTTATAATTATCCCTTGCAAAAACAAACTCTCTGACCGCCTCGCGCTTGATATAATTGTTTGCCTCATTGCGCAAATACTGTTTTAATCTGCCGGCGTTTTTCGCCCTGGATCGCCTTGTTTCGTTTGGGATGAATAAAAGCGGATCAACCAATTTACCGTTTTTAATTCTCATCATTGTTGCCCCTGGGATAAAATCCACTCGTTTACCTCATCCAAATCAAACCGGATGGATCGCCCGGTTGGGCCTAACCTTTTAAACGGCAATCCACGCTCCCTCCAACGCCAAATGGTTAACTCTGAAACTCCAATTTGCTCCGCTAATTGTTTGGTTGTTACCAACTCCGCGATTGGTTTTTTTGCTGCTGCATTGGTTATCATTCTCTCAAATCCTTTCTATTAATCTATGATTACAATTTACTACACTTAACATCATTCGACAACATATTTTTTAACTTATTTCGACAACATTTTTCTCCCTTTATTTTTCGACAACAAAAAACGCCGGCAATATTCGCCGGCATCTTTCGCCAATTATTTTGTTGTTGGTTTTTCCTCGAAAAAACTATTTAATTTTTTATGTTCATCGCATGCAACAACATCAACAAAATGGTTTTCCCTGGTTAAAACAAATCCTTTTGTTGTTGCCTCTTTTTCGCAATCGCCATAATTGCATTTATTCGTTTGCATCCTGGGCCTCCAATACATCATTGCCGTTTAATTGCTCATCCTGGGCCTTTGCTGCCTCCCATTTGCGTTTACATACCGGGCCAAACCCCGCTTGGCGGCTTGCCTCCGTTTTTAGTTTGCGCCCACAACGCCCGCATTGCTCATGCTCCAAATTTGCCAACATTTTTATCAATCTCCTTTGCTATTTTCTCCAAATCAAATTTATCTCCATCAACCTGGGTATTTACTGTTAAATATGTTGTTTTGGCCATTTTATTGGCCTCATCCAATTTATCGCTCAATTTATTCATTTGATCCATGTTGGCCCTCAACCATCGCTTGATGCTATTAAACTCAACAATGCTAATTTGCGCATTTTTTAACGCTGCCTCAACCTTGGCCCATGCCTCTAAACTCTCCGCATGCCTAAAATCGGCCCTCAAATTATGCTTTTTGATCTTATGTTGCCATATGATCGCGCGCACAAAATCGGCAATGCTGATCAAAACCCAAACCGCCATAATGATTAAAAACAAATCAAATTTGCTCAACGGTTTACCCTCCTTTTCCAATGTTGCCAATTCTTGCGTTGGCTTTTCATTTTCCTAATATGTAACCTCGGATTGCTTCGGATCGGATCACATCCAACATAAACATTTTTTAATAATTCAACATCCTGGCCGCTGCTCTGTTTAAATGCCTTTTGCTCATATGCATATCTAATGGCATCCAATTGATCATCCGAATGATCGGCCCGCTCATTGCGCTCATATTGCGGCAATTGATCCGCTAATATCGCCGGTTTATAAAAAAATCTCTTTAATTTATCCCAAAACAACCCCATTAATTTTGGCCTCCCTTTATTTGCTCCAATGATGGGCCGCCCCAATCGTATGAATAAACGCCGGTTTTAATCTTGATGATCGGCATGCCGCATTTAATCGCACGTTTAACAAATCCGGATGCATTGTTATTGCTCCAATTGGCATATCCCAATTGCCTCATGCGGCGCAAAATATCCTCCAATTTCATTGGCTCAATGTTTTCTTGCAACATGCGCTCAATCTCCGCATTTTCTTTGTTTACTTGTTTTGTTGTTCTATGCTGCCGACTCTCAACATGGCGGGTAATCGGCTCTTTGATCTCCTGGGCCTCGACATCAACGATATTTTGGCGCGGATGCTGCAAAACAACCATCTCAACCGCTCCATGCTCAAAATCGCTCATTGGTATCTCCTGGGCCGCTTGCATCAAACCAACAACAACGATACTAAAAAAATTTACTTTTGAAACAATAAAATTGCCCTCAATCAATGATCCGGATAATGCAATCGCCTGGCCCTCCAATGTTGGATCAAAAACCTTTGTTTGTATAAACATTTTCTCCGCTCCCTTGAATAATTTACCAACCAAAAATGTTATTTTAAAACCGGGCATTGCGCCCGGCTTGTCCAACTTATTTGTTTGCAACCTCTTTTTTAAACCCTTGCTCCAACGCCAATTTTTCAAAATTATTGCGATCCAACAACGCCAATGTTTCCGGTTTAAATCCTTTGTTTAATAAAAACTCTCTCATTTTCATTTTGTCATTACCCCTCTTTGGTTTATTTTCTAATGGATCGCCCCAACCGATGATCTCAAATAAATTGGGTTTGATCTCTTTGATCGCCTGGATCGTTAAAACTTTCATTTTGCCGCTATCGGTTTCAATATGGCCGCCTTGGTTAATCGCCAACCCTTTGCCATTTGTACGGATCATAAAAGCAACGCCTTTTTTGGCCATTAATGCACCGCTCCATTTTTCTCATCGGCATCAACATCAAACATTGGCTCAATCTCAACGCGGCTAACAACTCCGGTTTTGTTATTGATCCGGTAATTTTCTCCGCGCTCTTGCTCTGATAAACCTAACTGATCATAAATTTGCTCCCAAATACTTTCCTTTTCCGCGTTTAACTTTTCACAAATCGGCTCATGCTGCGCTTTTAATTGGTCAATAAATGCATCAACCTTGCTCTCAATATCCGCATGCAATTGATCATGGGTTTGTTTATTAGCTTTCAACGCCTGGCCCAATGTTGGATCAACCTTTCCAACTCTGATTGTTTTTTCCTGGATCAAACCTTTTAATAATTTACCTAACATTTTTACCCCTCCAAATTAACTAATTGTTTTAATATACTTTCCGCAAACTCTGCCGCCTCTTTTTCCTCGCTTGGCAACAAATCGCGTACATACCTCTTGCCCATTTTAAAAACCGCCAATTTTCTTGCACAATCCCACGCTTGCGCCCATGTAACATTGCCATATTTCTCATACAATGGGCCGCGGTATTTATCATAAACCTCTTTTAATGCCTTTGTTCCCATGGTTGCAGCATTGGCAACCCTCAAATCCTGGCCGGTTAATTCCTGGATAACTTGCGCCTTTATATCCGCAATCAATAATTGCTTTTCTTGATCGTTCATTTACCCCTCAAACCTCCTAAAACGGCAAATCATCATCCGATATATCTATTTGCCCATTGTTGCCGGCAAACGGATCATTGTTTGATCTGTATTGTTGGCCTCCCTGGCCTCCGTATTGCCCGCCTCCGCGGTTTTGTTGCTGCTGCCCTTGTGATTGGCTGCCCTGGTTGTTTTGTTGCTGATTTTGGCCGTTTGATGGATTGCCGTTGGCATCTCTAAAATCAACAAATGTAATTTCCTCAACAACGCACTCATTAACATAAACTTTTTTCCCTGGGTTGTTTTGATCATCATAATTGCGGGTATTCCATCGGCCAACGATCTCAACGCGGCAACCCTTTCCAATCATGTTTGCAGCATTTTCCGCCGGTTTTTGCCAAATAACGATATTGATAAAATCGGCCTCCGGTTGGCCCTCTTGTTTATACCGGCGATTTACCGCCAATGTTCCAGTTGCAACGGCAACGCCGTTTGGAGTATATTTCAACTCCAAATCTCGCGTTAATCTGC
>Ga0224723_1000194_pt1 | contig 42347 bp, 32 predicted proteins | sample Balambano_FR2_Me_FD_161647 | JGI IMG/M metagenome (GOLD analysis project Ga0224723, IMG submission 161647) | Freshwater sediment microbial communities from Lake Towuti, South Sulawesi, Indonesia - Balambano_FR2_MetaG | ecosystem: Environmental > Aquatic > Freshwater > Lake > Sediment | place... | reverse complement strand
CCCCTAGCCCCCCCTCCATCGGCATTGGCTGGGAACTCAGCGCCGCTACAGGCTGGGGCATCTACGGCACAAATTTGGCACTACAATTGCTCAAAACCCGTGAGTTCAAGCCAATTGCTCTGTTACCTCCGTTTATCTCGGCAGACTTTAACCCGCTGCATCAGGCACTTTTACGTCCTTTGTTTGATGAGCCACAGCGAATTGAGCAAATTCTCCAGCAAAATCCAGGTAAAGCCTTAACGGGTAACTTTTTAATGCTCAAAGCATTGGGCAACCAGTTTGAAGCAACTCCAAAACTGGAACGAGTCAGCGGCAAGCAAAATGTCGGCGTAATTTTTTTTGAAAATACACAACTGAGTCAAACCGCCTTAGCGCGGGCAAATTCCTATGACTTGATTTTGGCTGGCTCAAGCTGGAATGCTGAAGTTCTAAAAAGCTATGGCTGCACTCATGTTTGCATGGTGTCTCAAGGAATTGATCCAGCGATTTTTCATCCTGCCCCCCGATCAGGGGTGTTGGGCGATCGCTTTGTCATCTTTTCAGGCGGTAAGCTGGAATATCGCAAAGGGCAGGACATTGTTATTAAAGCCTTTCGCATCTTCCACTCACGTCACCCAGAAGCGCTGCTGCTTACCGCGTGGCACAACTTTTGGCCACAAACCATGACCGAGTTAGAGCAAACGGGTCATGTGACTGGATTACCCAAAGTGAGTGCCAATGGACGGCTACAAATTCAGGATTGGTTAACTGAGAATGGTATTCCGGCGACTGCTTGTATGGACGTGGGGCTGGTTCCCAATCATCTAGTCGGGCAAATTTTGCGAGAAGCCGATGTCGCTGTTTTCCCGAATCGCTGTGAAGGCGGAACAAATCTGGCGGCAATGGAAAGCCTCGCCTGTGGGGTGCCGACAATCCTTTCTGCTAACACAGGACATCTGGATTTGATTGATGAGAGTCACTGTTACTCACTTAAAACTCAAACTGAGGTGCAGCCAACTCAATCGTATTCAGGTGTTGCAGGTTGGGGAGAACCTGACCCTGAAGAACTGGTGGAAGTGCTGGAAACGATTTACACAAATCGCCAGGAAGCCCAGCAGTGTGGCATCAACGCTACTCACTTCATGCAAGATTGGACATGGGAGAAACAGGTGGGGCGATTGGTTGAAGTGCTGAAGCCCTTGTTGTGATTTAGTTATGAGTTATTGCAGTGTGCGGCTAAAGTCCTAGAAACCTTAGTTTCCTGTGGAGCAGGCATCTTGTCTGCTCGATTCAAACGGGCAAGATGCTCATCCCACAGCGATGTAGGTCGGATGGCGCAGGGCAAAACCCAACGCCTGTCTTGATTCTGTTGGGTTCCGCTTTGCTTCACTCAACCTGAGGTGTATCAATGGTTTTAGGAGTTTTGTCAGGTAATCAGGGTCATTAGTCATTGGTTAGTTTAAGCCAATGAGACACCCATCCCATAGTTTATCGAATTTTTATTTGATTCACGCTTCTTGATTAAACAAGTTCTGGTTTGCGAGTAGTTCTGTCTCCTACCTTTTGGAACACTCCAAACTCAACCTGGTCTTCATCTAGTTCAGGGTCAATCCCGGCAAATACATCTCGGAACAGGGTGCGAGAACCATGCCAAATGTGACCAAAGAACCAGAGTAATGCCCATGCCGTGTGAGCAAAGGCAAACCAGGTACGGGTGCTGGTGCGGAAAATGCCGTCTGAGTTAAATGTTTCTGTGTCAAAGGCAAAAACCTCACCCAACTGTGCTTTTCGGGCAAATTGCTTTACCGAAATCGGATCTGTGTAAGTTTGTCCATCCAGGTCGCCTCCATAAAAACTAACTGTTACGCCCGTTTGCTCAAAACTATATTTGGAATCTGCACGTCGAAAGGGAATATCGGCCCGAACAATGCCATCTCTGTCCGTTAAAACAACTGGGAATGTTTCAAAGAAATTAGGCATTCGTCGAACGGTCAATTCTCGCCCTTCCCCATCCTTGAAGCTGGCATGACCCTGCCAGCTTTGGGCAATTCCATCACCTTTGGTCATGGGCCCAACGCGGAACAGTCCTCCTTTAGCTGGACTGTTGCCCACGTAGTCATAAAACGCTAGCTTTTCTGGAATGGTTGACCAGGCTTCTGACAAACTCTTGCCGTCAGACAGATTTGCCTGCACCCGCCGACTGATCTCTTGCTGGAAGTAGCCACCATCCCACTGATAGCGCGTTGGGCCAAACAGTTCTATCGGTGTTGTAGCACTGCCAAACCACATGGTTCCTGCCACTACAAAACCTGCAAAGAAGAAAGTTGCCAGCCCACTAGCCAAAACCGTTTCAATGTTGCCCATGCGTAGGGCGCGGTAGAGATTTTCTGACGGTCGAACGGTCATGTGAAAGAGTCCGCCAACGATGCCAACGATACCAGCCGCAATGTGGTGAGCCACTACGCCACCCGGATTAAAGGGATCAAAACCTGTGGGGCCCCAGTCTGGTTTAATCGGTTGGACGTGCCCTGTTAATCCGTAGGGATCAGAAACCCACATACCGGGGCCAAAAATTCCAGTCAGGTGAAATGCGCCAAAGCCGAAGCAGAGGAGTCCGGCTAGAAAAAGATGAATGCCAAAGATTCTAGGTAAATCCAGGGCAGGCTCATTAGTGCGGGCATTTTTAAAGATTTCTAGATCCCAATAAACCCAGTGCCAGCAGGCTGCCAGAAATAGTAGTCCAGCCAGGATAATGTGGGCGATCGCCACCGTTTCAAATGTCCACAGCCCAGGATTTTCTACCATTCCGCCCGTGACAACACTCCAGCCGCGCCATGAATTGGTGACACCCAATCGCGCCATGAAAGGCATAACATACATTCCCTGTCGCCACATCGGGTTCAGGTCTGGGTTGCTGGGGTCGAACAAAGCCAATTCATACAACACCATTGAACCCGCCCATCCAGCAGTCAGGGCAGTGTGCATCAGATGGACAGCAATCAGCCGTCCTGGATCGTTTAAGACCACAGTATGAACGCGATACCAGGGGAGTCCCATGTGTGATACTCCTTTTGCATGAGTTTTGATTAGGGTGTGAGATTACAGAAGGAAAGATGAATGATGAATGAGGAAGCGGCACTCACCATTCATCCACTGCCGCATGATCGGATTCAGGGGTTCAGATCTGCGACTTCTCGAAGAAGTCGCAGATCTGGGCGCTCAGTGTTAATCTAAATCGGGCATGGATAGCACGGGTTCGTCTTCTCGATCGATGCCTCGTTCAAATCCGGCGGCGGCGGCGCGGGCCCGTCCGGCGTGCCAGAGATGCCCCACCAGGAATAGGAAGGCAAAGATGAAATGGGCGGCGGCTAGCCAACTTCGGGGCGATACAAAGTTGAACGAGTTAATTTCAGTGGCCAGCCCGCCAACGGAGTTGATTGAACCCAGTGGGGCATGAGTCATGTATTCAGAGGCACGGCGGATTTGCCAGGGCTGAACATCATTTTTTAGCTTATCGATATCCAGTCCGTTGGGGCCGCGCAGGGGTTCTAGCCAGGGGGCCCGCATATCCCAAAAGCGCATGGTTTCCCCGCCAAAGATGATTTCTCCAGTGGGCGATCGCTGCAAATATTTACCCAAACCCGTTGGCCCTTGCGCCGAAGCTACATTTGCCCCTAACTTTTGATCGCGCACTAAAAACACCAGGGATTGTGCCTGTGAAGCTTCTGCCACTGGAGGGCCATAAAACTCACTGGGATAAACTGTGTTGTTGAACCAGATAAATGCAGTCGCAATAAATGCTTGACCGCAAATGTTGCCCAGGCTTTGAGCCAAATAAGCTTCTCCTGACCAGGTGAAGATGCCATGTGTCCACTTAAACGGAGTGGTGACAATGTGCCAGATGCCGCCTGCAACCAGGATACAGCCCATCCAAATGTGCCCTCCAACTACATCTTCCAGGTTGTTGACGCTGACAATCCACCCATCACTATAGGGGTTTCTAAACAGGTAGCCAAAAATTACAAGTGGATTGAGCGTGGGATGAGTAATCAACCGAACGTCGCCGCCCCCCGGTGCCCAGGTGTCATACAGCCCTCCCCAAAACATTGCTTTACCCACAAATAGGAGTGCCGCTACGCCCAGCGCAACCAGATGAAACCCTAAGATACTGGTGATTTTATCTTTGTCTGACCAGTCAAAGTCAAAGAAACCAGAAAGCCTGGCAGGGCCGCGCAGGGAATGATAAAGTCCGCCCAGACCCAGGACTGCGGAACCGATTAAATGAATGACGGCGATCGCAAAAAATGGAAAAACATCAGTCACCTCACCGCCTGCACCTACCCCAATCCCCAAAGTGGCGATGTGAGGCATGAGAATCAATCCCTGCTCATACATTGGCTTTTCGGGGGTAAAGTGAGCCACTTCAAACAGCAGCATTGCCCCAGCCCAGAAAGCAACCAGTCCTGCATGAGCGACGTGAGCGCCCAGAAATCGCCCTGAAAGGTTGATGAATCGAGCATTTCCAGCCCACCAGGCATATCCCGTAGAAGCTGTATCACGTCCTTCCGTAGCCGGGTTAATCTTAATCGTTTGGATAGGTGCGTCTGGAATCGAAATTGGATTAGGAACAGTCGAACGATCAAAGGGCGTTTCCACGGGGCAGCACCTCCTCTGGGAAGACAAAGTGTTCATGGGGCTGATCTTCAGGAGCCATCCAGGCTCGCAGCCCTTCGTTTAGCAAAATGTTTTTGGTGTAAAAGGTCTCGTACTCCGGATCTGCGGCGGCGCGGAGTTCCTGACTGATGAAGTCATAGGAGCGCAGATTAAACGCTAAGCCAACGACTCCGATGGATGCCATCCACAGCCCTGTCACTGGGACGAATAACATAAAAAAGTGCAGCCAGCGTTTGTTAGAGAAGGCAATGCCAAAAATTTGCGACCAGAAGCGATTGGCTGTCACCATTGAGTAGGTTTCTTCTGATTGAGTTGGGCTAAATCCACTGAAGGTGCTGAATCCTTTTGTGTCTCGGAATAGGGTATTTTCAACCGTGGCCCCATGAATGGCGCAGAGCAGCGCACCGCCCAAAACACCTGCTACTCCCATCATGTGAAACGGGTTCAACGTGAAGTTATGGAAACCCTGGAAGAAGAGTAAAAACCGAAAGATTGCCGCGACTCCAAAACTGGGCGCAAAAAACCAGCTCGATTGCCCTAATGGATAAATTAAGAAGTCCGCAACGAAAATAGAAATGGGGGCAGAGAAGGCGATCGCATTATAAGGACGTATCCCCACCAGTCGCGCAATTTCAAACTGTCGCAGCATAAAGCCCATCAGCCCCAAAGCACCGTGCAGCATCGTGAATGTCCATAGTCCACCGAGCTGGCACCAGCGGGTAAAGTCACCTTGCGCTTCGGGCCCCCACAGCAGCAGCAGGGAATGTTCCAGGCTATCCGGTGGGGTGGAAACGGCAACCGTGAGAAAGTTGCAGCCTTCCAAATAAGAGGAAGCCAGCCCATGCGTGTACCAGGAAGAAACAAAAGTGGTGCCCGTCAGCCATCCCCCAATTGCTAAATAGGCACAGGGAAAGAGCAAAAGGCCTGACCAGCCAATGAATACAAATCTGTCGCGTTTTAGCCAGTCATCTACGGTCTTAAACCAGTTGCCAACTGGCTCTGCGCGTCTCAGTGCAATAGTCATCGTAACAGTCCTCTTTGTCGTAACAATTTTCTTCTCAATAGTCTTTTAGTATTTGGCACCACCGCCTACAAAATAAGGAGCGCCAGGATATGCCAGGGTTTGAATGATGTGGTCGAAGTAGGGAGTGACCTCAGCAGCATCTTCCTCACTTAGAAGAGCGATCGCCTCTTCTTTAAGACAGCGCACCGCTTCTACCCAGTTAGCTAAGGGAATGCCCAGTGAGTTATACATTTCCTTCATGCCAAGGGTGCCAATGTCAGCTAGCGGCTTCTCATTTCCGGCTAGTACACAGTAAGCGACCAGACGCACATACCAGCCCTGATCACGCTGACAGGATGAGGTTTTCCTGAGATTGCCGCTGTTGCTGGGAGTCACAGGGCAACGTTTCCAGAATCGCCAACTGCCTCGCTCTACAATCCGCTGTTCATTTTCTGCCAACACTGAGGCAATGCGGATGCGCCGTTCTCCTGTTTTGCAGAAGTTCTGAAACATCCGCATTTCACCTGGAGTCGGATAGCGCAACTCTTCATCGGCATTTTGAATGACCTGCATGACCAGACTCATGATTCCTCCTTTGAGCAAACCTGGATGCCGCCAAACCAGCTAATGTGAATCCAGCGTTTGGGACGGATGTGGTGAGAAAATTTTTCCCACAGATTTTTAGAAGTGAGTGAAGATGGGGAGTGGCGATCGCATGGGGCGATCGCATCCTTATAGTCAGGGTGAAACATAAAACACTATTGAGGATGAGCGGCTTCAACGGGTTGAACTGCCTCTGGTTGAGGCGAACTTGACTCACTAGATTCCTCTGTATCCACTAAAGTTTGTTTTGAGGCCTGCTGAGCCATTTCAGCCCGGAATTGTTTGACCTCTTCTAGCTTGATTGAAATAGCCGATTGTGGCATCACCTGTTTCAAAGCACGATGAAAATGAGGAACTACACCAATCACACCTGTATAGTCCATACCTTTGTAGCTGGAGTGAAAACCATTGTTGCTCTGGTCTTCTGAAGCTACTTTGGGTATTGGCAATTCACCTCGCAGCCCGCGAAGCGCGTAGCCTCTGGGCGTGATATAGCGCTCATAGGGAACTGTATCTTCTCCAAAGGTTTCCAGATATTCTGGACTGTCCAAGATATCATCCACCAGCGCATAGAAGCCTTTACGAGCGCAGAGATCATAATAATGACTCATTTCTCGACGACCGTAAGTTGGGCGGCCCAGTAACCGCCGATGGATGTATTCAATTGCTTTGGTGATATACAAAGATTCCCAGTATTGGTTGCGAAATGGGCGAGACTTCGCCACCTGACGGATAAACTCCCGGACGGTAATTTCACCACTTTTCAGCTTGATTTCTGCTACCATCTGTCGTTGACCGTCGTACACATCACGCCCAAATACCTGACGGTAAGCCCCATGAATGACTATCTCAGCCGAGCTAGAGGAGAAATTAACATTCGTATTCTGACCGATTTTAGGAGCCTTGCCGTTCAACGTATTGCCATTCGTCATAGTAGAACGATTGAATCTCAACACTCTAGCACCGAGAGAACCAGGCGCTTTACCCAAATTAGGTGAGTGACTCGCGCCCTTCTCAAGACCAGCACCACAGTGAATCAAAATGCGGCGACTATCTTCATCAAAAATGGCAGGTCGAGCCGTGTGAGCCTTGTTTTCAAGTGGAAAGATAGCCCCAAACTGAATCTCCAGCGGATCATTACCCGCTCCATAGGGATGCTGGTCGGGTAAGGGTTTTTGATAGGCTCCAAATAAGGTGAGGAACTGTGGTACTTTGCGAATCAGAGCGCTGTATTTGAACAGGTCGATTTGCGCTCCCCAATTGCGGCATTCTTGCGCTTCTAAGCCCAGTCCGCGCAGATAAGGTACCGTCTCTTCACCAAAGTAATCTGCATACTCCTGAGAATCAACCAGAGCATCAATCAATGCTGCCAGTCCTATCTTTGAGATGATGGCAAAGTATTCTTGGAATTCTTCAATAGAACTCATTCCCCGCCCCAAAAAGTGACGAAACGCCAGTTCTATAACGCGACTGATCACAAAAGGCTCATAAAACTCCTTTCGATATAAACGAGACTTACCCAGATGGCGAATGAATTCCTTCATGGAAATCATTCCACCTTTAACCTGGGATTCCAGGTCAGCCAAACTCACACCATAGGCACGGGTGATATCTCGCTCAAATACTTGTCGATAGGCAGCCTTGATTGCATCCTGTTTTTCTGTAGCTGAGAGGTTAGGCTTCATCACCAGTTTGGGGCGATGCGCCGCTGCGCTAGAATAGCTGGGCGGCAGTTGTAGTCCTTGCTGGTCGTTAGAAACCCCCTGGCGCAACAGCACAGTAGGTTTTGCCACCTGATAGTCCGCAATCATTTGATCAAAGTGTTGTTTGATAACGGCTGCGGCTTCAGCATCTTCTTTAAAGTAAGTCAGCGCTTTCCACTTCATGGTTTGCATGGCAACCACAGTGGCAATGGTGACATCTTCTGGAATAATGCCCCGCAGCCCCTTCACATTGACCGTGAGAATGCTGGAATCACCTGCAACAATGGCATAGGTGACATAGCGCAAAAACCAACTCAGGTCGCGCATTGACTTTTTCATCCGGTCGGGGCCATAGCGGCGAATGTTGATTGGGCTAAAGCCTTCGGGAACCGGGTCTTTGTCGTCTAAGAGCGATCGCCCCAAATCCACAATCTTATTGATCCAATCCTGATAAACAGGATAGAAAGGAGCCTGTTGTTTGAGTGTTTCTTGGGGAGCGGTCGTGATCCTTTGTCGCGGAAAAACATTGTAGCCCGGTAGGTTTTTCCGGTTTGGCGGTTTTTCTAGATACGCCATTGGCGCACCCCAGACAAAGATTCGGTTTGCCCCCGCAGACACGATCGCTTCTGCATTTTGAGTCAGCGTTGCGGCTATTTCCATTAGTTTTGCACCAGAACTGAAATAGCTTGCCAACTCGTCTAACTCACTGCGTTTAAGGTAGCGATCTTGTTGCTCTGCTTGCGTAATGACCGTCGTGGGAACTGTGTGATATCGTTGCGGGCAGACTACGGGACTGCCGCCATTTGCTGTAGTACTCATTAGGGCATCATTCCCTGAATCAAATAATCAAAATAAGGAGCAACCTCGCTGGCATCCTCTACGGTCATCATTTCCAGGGCTACCTCCTTGAGGCAGCGCAAGGCTTCGACCAGATTTCGCAGGGGGATCTCTAAAGATGTATACATCTCTTTTGCCCCATTCACTCCAATCCTTTGCAACGGTTCAATATCGCCAACAATAACGGAATAGACGATTAACCGAACATACCAACCCTGATCTCGCATACACGAGGCTCGAAAGGTCGGATTACCGCTGTTGCTGGGCGTATAGGGGCACCGTTGCCAAAACCTTTGACTGCCTGTTTGAACAATCTGCAACTCATTTTCTGTCAAAATTGAGGCAATCCGTAGCCGCTGTGGCCCTGCTTCAAAGAAGTCACGAATCGCTTGAAGTTCTCCATTGCTCAAATAGCGAGCTTCTCGATCGGCACTGGCGATCGCTCGTGTGATGATGCTCATGCCTTTATCCTTCTTTGTGATGCTGCTCTGGTATTTGGCTGAATGTATGAAATTGCTCAGCTTAGCCCAGCCGCAATGTAGTCAAAGTAGACTCCCATTTCTTTGCCTGCTTCAGCCCCCACCAGGTCAGTGGTGACATCTTTCATTGCCTGCACTGCGCGAATAGTTGCCCCAATGGGTACACCCAATGAGTTGTAGGTTTCTCGCAGTCCGTTGAGAATACGCTCATCCAGAATAGACGGATCGCCTGCCAGCATTGCATAAGTGGCATAGCGCAAGAAATAGTCTAAATCTCGAATGCAGGCAGCATAGCGACGGCAGGTATACATATTGCCGCCGGGGGCTGTGATGTCGGTATACATGAGTGACTGAGCAACGGCACGAGTCACCAGGGAGGTGGCATTGGCGCTAATGGCGATCGCCGTTCTAGCCCGCATTTCACCACTATCAAAGTAGCTCTTTAACTTCTGCACCGAAGCATTGTCCAGATACCGACCCTGCACATCAGAAGAATTGATCAAAGCTGTGATTGCGTCTTGCATGGACTTTATCTCCTCAATAGTATGATTATTCTTTCAAAATCCAAAACTCATTACGCTTTAAGAAAGCGCTCGAATGATGTAGTCAAAATAAGGTGCAACTTCAACTGCATCCTCTGGACTCATTAAAGAAACCGCTTCTTCTTTCAAACAGCGCATCGCTTCAACCAGGTTTCTCAGCGGAATTTCCAGAGAGTTGTACATCTCTTTAATACCAATCGTGCCAATCTCTTCCAGCGGTTTCTCACTGCCAGCCAGCACTGAGTAAGCAATTAGACGAACGTACCAACCCTGATCGCGCTGGCAGGAGGCAGTCTTGCGCTCATTGCCGCTATTGCTGGGCGTGACCGGGCACCGCTCCCAAAATTTAGCGCTACCGTTTTGCACAATTCGCTGCTCATTTTCCGCCAAAATCGAGGCGATTCGGATACGCTGTTCCCCTGTTCTGACGTAATCTTGAAAGATGCGAATTTCTTTCGGTGCAGGATAACGAGCTTCACTATCTGCGTTTAAAATTAGCTCCGTTACAATGCTCATGATTCTCCCCTTGCTGTTGCAATTTGCTTGAATTTAATTACAAAAAATGGTAAATAAACGTTCCCAAATTGATTGACTAAACGATTAGAGATGCCTGTTCCCAACCTGAATTTGAGAGTCAGGAAATCTATCGTAGGCTGATTAAAGCAAATATGAACCTGACAAGATTTAGGTAAAAAATTAGGTTATGCTTTACTCCAGCCAACCTACATTTGAATGACTTTCCGAAAAAGTTGACGGATTGAATCTGCTGTAAAAATCAGATTTGAGGGAGTTGTGAACTTAAGTCAAATGACTTTAAGGAATCAGCTAACCTCTCCTTGAAGAGTAAAGGAAAAATATGAAAAACCTGTGAATCAATGAATTCTGCTTTAGGAAAGTTTACGATTTAGCCTTACTTTGGTTCTGCTAACAATTCCAGCCTAAAATGGCTGCAACTTGACCCGCCAAAACCAATAAGTCAAAGGGCTTAACAATAGAAGCTTTCACTCCCGCTGTAGCGCTTTGTAACTCTTTTGGTGGAGCAGTAGCCGTTAACAAAATTACAGGTATGTGTTGAGTGGTAGGGTTATTCTGTAATCGCTGCAAAATTGCAGACCATTCTATATCAGACATCATTCCGTCCAGGTCAAGCAGCACCAGATCGATTTGCTCTGTTTCGGCGATCGCCATTCCTTCTTGAGCTGAAGCTGCGGGCAAAACCTGCCAGCCAGCCTGTGTCTCTAGGCAAAGCTGGATCACTTCTCGAATGATGTCTTCGGTATCTAGCAGTAAAACTCGTTTGGCTTCGGCAATTGACATTTGCCCTCCTATCCAAGCTACTTGGGCTAGACAGCTTTTTATCTGGCATTCAACGCTTGCCAACCTCACTCTGTAAGGTAAGTAAAAAACATGAATAACTTATGAATTAAACTTAAAGTTCAAGTATCTAAGATGCTTCATAAAATCTTCAGATTCTTTTGCTTTAATTGAGTTACTAAAATACCTTTCAAAACCGCCAGCCACCTAATTTTTATAGGGCTAGCTTATAAAAAATGCTCTGCCTATAGGCAGAGCATTTTTTTATAGAGAATGACGATTAAATGTATGATGCATTACAGTTATGTCTAAGAGGATGTTTTTCCTCGTTTCCAGGCTCCGCCTGGGTATGTGATTAGCGTCGATCTTTAAACTCGTTGCCAAGCTCCAGCTTGACAATGCAGTTGAGGAAGCTCCAGCTTCCTTGGATGAAGGGGGTAAGTCCTATGGGCTGATGCAATTGAGCGGTTCCTTGCTAGCGCAGGAAGCTGGAGCTTCCAATCCGTCATTACCAAGCTGGAGCTTGGTAACGAGGCGGAAAGAGGTAGATAATACACGCTAATCACATACAAAGCCAGGAACGAGAAATTCATTTAATAGGTACGAGCAGTATTCTTTGCTGATTCTACAGTTAGCTGCTTCTCAAAATATTCATATTCGCGTGCTTTAATTCTTTCATGGATTCCTTAGCTAGTTACTAGCGAATGCATACGCCACGCCCAGAATCATTGATTCTGGGCGTATTTCTGAAAGTTCTTATTTATGGGACAGCGTGAAAGTAAGTTCCGTATTGTAAGCCTGGGAAAAAGTAATTCAACTCGATCAGAAAGGTGGCAATGATGACTAATGTAAGGGTTGCCACAATTGGGGCACTTGTCAAATATTTGAGAAAGTATTGCATGAATGTTACTCCTTGCTTTGATTCGATTCGATTAGCGTGGTGAGATCGGAATCTCTTCATCTTTAGCAGTTAACTGACCGCTGAGAAATTCCTGAAGGGCTAGAACTGGCCAAAGTAAGCCTTTAATGAGCGACTGGATAGCCAGCGGAGGGTCGATAAAGATTTCCATCATCTCTGGTGTTTTGGATCGGTTGGAAGCTTGTAAATAAGAACGACCGCTCCAACCGATGAAGCCTGCAACATATAAAAACAGCGCGATTGGAATCACTACATCAACAGCCCGGTCAAGCCGATCGAGTGGAAGATGAGGTAACCCATCCTCACCGCACAGCAATTCTGAGGAATAGGCTTCAAACGGTTTTGTGTAGTAGTAGCCTTCCGGGGCATTGTTCATTCGCTGGACAAAAGCAGCAGATTTGCTACAGGGAACCAGCATTTGGTTTACTGCTGCCGCCGTTGGCACAACTGTGAGCCAGATACCTACTGCTAAAATCAGTACAAATATTCGTCGCATATGGATTCTGCCTCTCAAATGTAAAGTTTATGCTTCTTCCTCGGTGGTTTCTCTTTCAATCCATAGGAAAACGAGAGCCACAACGGGAAATGGGAGGATGTAAAAAACTAGAGGAATCATAATCCAGGGTAGCCATGACGCTGCATACGCGCCTGTTAGTTCTGTCATATCTGCCATAGTGAGTTCTCCTGAAGTAGATGGGCGAATTCTTTAGTGCGTTACGCTGTCGCTAACACACTCTACGAAAATACTTTTTAACCTGCTAGCCAGGGGAAGAGAATTTGGCTTACGTTTACGCCTCCGCGCAGGATGGAATCTAAATCATCAAAATTTTCCAGCAAAAGGTAAGCAAATACTGCGCCTCCCATTGCGCCTAGAAAAACGCCGCCATTAAGTTGAAACCAATCTTCTTTCTGCCTCAGAGGACGTAAATCATCTTGGGAATGGGAGTTGTAAGTTCCTCGCGGATTTCCCTGAAAAGTAGCCAGGGCAAAGATAGAAATCCCTAAACAGGCGGATGCCGCAATGTAAATTGCGGTAATCAACCCGCTGAGGTTAGCCCCATGTGAAGTTTCTCGGAGTGGGCCAATTACAACTTCTGGCCCTACCAGGAAATAGCCGTGAGCCATACCGATTTCCAACCCTCGCATAAAAGGAGTTAACCCTGGGCGGTAAGCGGGTAAGTTTCGGATAAAGGCTCTGACGATGGGTGAATCATTGATCGGGGTTGATAGGTTGCCGCGCCAGGGATCGCCCTTGTAAGGTTTGATCATGTCTTCCCCAACGTAGGAGGAAGTTTGCTCATCTCCAGTTACAGTCATGCTTTCCTCTCTTGTATCTAAAAATAATTGAGTGCAAGAAAGTCCTGATCGCTAGCCAATGATCAGGACTCTAGAGACGGAGGAGAGTCTCAAACCGTCTCAAACCTGAGAAAGGCAGAGCAATAGAGCGCAGATATCTACTGCTCTGCCAGGGTTCAGCCAAACCTACTGGCCGTTGAAGCGATCAGGAAAGCTCCATAGGTGGCTATGTAACCCACCGTGAAGTGAGTTAACCCTACTAGACGAGCCTGGACAATCGATAGGGCAACGGGTTTGTCTTTGGGATAGCCAAAGGACAGAGGTGTATTTTCGTGTGCCCACATCAAGGTTTCAATCAATTCCTGCCAGTAGCCTCGCCAGGTAATTAGGAACATGAAGCTGATTGCCCAAACCAGATGCCCAAACAGGAAGATCCAGGCCCAGATTGCTAGACTGTTCATCCCGTAAGGATTGTAGCCATTGATGAGTTGAGCCGAGTTGAGCCAGAGATAGTCACGGAACCAACCCATCAGGTAAGTCGAGCTTTCATTGAACTGGGCAACATTGCCTTGCCAAATGGTGAGATGTTTCCAGTGCCAGTAGAAGGTAATCCAGCCCAGGGTGTTGAGCATCCAGAACATCGCAAGATAGAAAGAATCCCAGGCGGAGATATCGCAGGTGCCGCCTCGTCCTGGACCATCACAGGGGAAGGAGTAGCCAAAGTCTTTCTTATCTGGCATGAGTTTGGAGCCGCGAGCGTCAAGCGCTCCTTTCACCAGGATGAGAGTAGTGACGTGTAGACCGAGGGCGATCGCATGGTGAACATAAAAGTCACCGGGCCCAATGGTTAAAAACAGTGAGTTGGTTCCATTGTTGATCGCTTCTAGCCAACCCGGTAGCCATACGTTAGCATGATTGGGCCAGGCTGTAGAGGCGATGCTGTCTGGGTTTGAGAGCAGTGTGTTGATGCCGTACAGCGCTTTACCATGAGAGGCTTGAATGAACTGGGCAAACACAGGTTCAATCAAGATTTGCTTTTCTGGGCTACCAAAGGCGACTTCTACATCGTTGTGGACGTATAGCCCCAGGGTATGGAATCCGAGGAACAAAGACACCCAGCTCAGGTGAGAAATAATCGCTTCTTTATGCTGCAAGACGCGATCCAGCACATTGCCTTTGTTTTGAACGGGATCATAGTCTCGAATTAGGAAAATCGCACCATGAGCAAACGCGCCCACCATCAAAAAACCAGCAATATATTGATGATGCGTGTACAGCGCTGACATAGTTGTGAAATCTCTGCCAATGAAGGCATAGGGCGGCATCGAGTACATATGTTGCGCCGTCAAAGAGCTGGCAACCCCCAACGCAGCCAGGGCAAACGCTAACTGGAAGTGTAGGGAGTTGTTCATGGTGTCGTATAACCCCTGGTGAGGTAAGTTAAACGGCCCTTCTACTTTGGCATTGAGGAAGCGCTTGGCATTCATCATTTCTTTGATGTTGTGTCCAATGCCGAAGTTGGTGCGGTACATATGACCCGCAACGATGAAGATGATAGCGATCGCCAAATGGTGATGCGCCATGTCTGTCAGCCACAGAGATTGAGTTTGGGGATGAAAGCCACCTAAGAAAGTGAGAATTGCGGTTCCTGCACCTTCAGATGTGCCAAAGAGATGATTGGCGGTATCTGGATTTTGAGCATACGCCGCCCAATTGCCCGTAAAGAAAGCTGCTAAGCCAGCCGGATGAGGCGGTGTAGACAATAAGTTATCCCAACCTACGTGCTGTCCGCGAGACTCAGGAATTGCCACATGAATCAGGTGTCCCGCCCAGGCTAAAGAACTCACGCCAATCAACCCGGCAAGGTGGTGGTTGAGCCGAGCTTCGGCGTTCTTAAACCAGGACAAACTCGGACGAAATCGGGGCTGGAGATGGAGCCATCCGGCATAGAGGAAGACGGCTGCCAGCAGCAGCAAAAACAGTGCGCCAAAAAACAGATCGTTATTGGTTCGCAGTCCAATCGTGTACCACCAGTGATATACCCCGGAATAGCAGATGTCTACAGGGTTTGCTGCACCTGCCCGGGTAAATGCCTGAATCGCGGGTGGGCCAAACTGGGCATCCCAAATTGCGTGGGCAATTGGTTTTACGTTCAGCGGGTCTTGAGTCCACAGTTCAAAGTTGCCTTGCCATGCCACATGGAACAAAAGGCCAGATGCCCAAAGAAAAATGATTGCCAAATGGCCAAAGTGAGAGGCAAAAATCTTTTGGTAGAGATTCTCCTCCGTCATGCCATCGTGACTTTCAAAGTCATGGGCAGTGGCGATCGCATAGAAGAGCCGACGAGTGGTCGGATCTTGTGCGAGTTCCTGGCTAAACTTAGGAAATTTAGTCGCCATAGTGAGTAATTGTGAATTAGTGAATCGAAGAATCGGTGAGGAGGTAGGAGGTAGGGGCTAGGGGCTAGAGGAAGTTTCTAACCCCTGGTTTAACTCAGATCTTCCACCAGGTTGTCTGTTGCTCGATAACCCGCCCTGGAATCAATTCCGGGCTAATAGCTTAAGTCAGTTGAAACTGACTCAAATGCATACTAGGAGACCATTTCAACTCGTTTTAACGAGTTTTAGCTTTGAGCCTGAGATTGATCTCAAGGCTCTAGTGCAATGCTTCCTGCCATTGGTGCAAGATTTCAGTTAACGGATTTAGCCTCTATCCAATTGCGGCGATGCGAGCCAGGAAGAATGCCCAGGTTGTGACAATTCCTCCCAGGAGATAGTGAGCCACTCCTACGGCCCTGCCCTGGATAATGCTGAGGGCACGCGGTTGAATCGTGGGCACAATTTTGAGTTTGTTATGTGCCCAGACAATCGATTCAATCAGTTCTTGCCAGTAGCCCCGTCCACTAAACAGGAACATCAGGCTAAAGCCAAAGACAAAGTGCCCACCCAGGAACAGTAACCCGTAGGCTGAGAGTGCAGATCCATAGGAACCGATTGCCTGCACAGACTGTGCCCACAGGAAATCGCGCAGCCACCCATTGTTTGTAATAGACGAGAGGGCAAAATTGCCGCCCGTAATGTGACTAATGGTGCCGTCTGAATTCACCGTCCCCCACACGTCTGACTGCATCTTCCAGAAGAAGTGGAAAATCACAATCGAAAGTGAGTTATACATCCAAAAGAGTCCCAGGAAAACATGATCCCAGGCAGAAACCTGACAGGTGCCGCCGCGCCCCGGCCCATCACAGGGGAAGCGGAAACCCAGGTTTGCCTTATCCGGAATGAGTCGAGAATGACGGGCAAACAAGACTCCCTTGAGTAACACCAGCACGGTAACGTGAATGGTGAAAGCGTGAATGTGATGGATCAAAAAGTCGGCTGTACCGAGTTGAATCGGCATCATTGCAATTTTGTCACCGATTGCCAGAATGCCGCCACCAAAGGCATAGCTGACGGGTTCGCTCAGCCCTGGAGCCGTCGTTCCGAGGGAAACAGCTTCAATGTTTCGCAGTCCACCAAAAACGGTTCCGAGGGGCTGCGCTCCATTCAGAACCGGGTTGCCGATCGCCATCGTGTGAATGTTTTGAATCCACTGGGCAAACACAGGCTGAAGCTGAATTCCTGTATCCGAGAACATATCCTGAGGACGACCGAATGCCCGCATGGTGTCATTGTGGCAATACATCGCAAAGCTATGGAAGCCGAGGAATTGGCAGACCCAAACCAGGTGAGAAATGATCGCATCCCGGTGACGCAACACCCGGTCTAATACGTTGTTATTGTTAACTTCTGGGTCATAGTCTCGCACCATATAAATGGCAGCATGGGCGGCTGCACCGACAATCAGGAATCCGCCAATCCAAACATGGTGAGTGAACAAAGAGGTGACCGTTGCGTAATCTGTAGCCAGATAGGGATAGGGCGGCATTGCGTACATATGATGTCCCACAATGATGCTGAGTGACCCTAACATGGCTAAGTTAATCGCAAGCTGGGCGTGCCAGGAGTTGGTCAAAACTTCGTACAGTCCCTTATGCCCAACCGGGCCGATGAAGCTCAAGAAGGGCAGCATATTGGGGGTTCTGGCATCATCCAGCATTTCTTTGATGCTGTGACCAATTCCCCAATTGGTGCGGTACATATGACCCGCAATGATAAACAGGACGGCGATCGCCAAATGATGATGGGCTGTATCAGTGAGCCATAGCCCTCCCGTCACCGGATTCAAGCCACCGTTGAACGTGAGAAAGTCTGCATAGACTGCCCAGTTGAGCGTGAAGAAAGGCGTTAAGCCCTGAGCAAAACTGGGATATAGCTCTGCCATCAAACCAGAGTTAAGGATAAACTCATGGGGCAGCGGAATGTCAGCAGGGGCGACTCCCGCATCCAGCATTTTGTTAATCGGCAGAGCCACATGAATTTGGTGTCCTGCCCAACCGAGAGAACCTAAGCCTAACAGCCCTGCCAGGTGATGATTTAGCATCGATTGGACATTCTGAAACCACTCCAGTTTGGGTGCGCGGACGTGATAGTGAAACCATCCTGCAAACAGCATCAAAGCCGCCATCACGAGGGCCCCAATGGCAGTGCAGTAAAGCTGGAATTCATTGGTAATTCCGGCTGCACGCCAGAGTTGGAATAGCCCAGAGGTAATTTGAATTCCATGAAAGCCACCGCCTACGTCTGCATTCAGAATTTCTTGCCCAAAAATCGGCCAGACAATCTGAGCGCTGGGCTTAATCCCAGTCGGGTTAGACATCCAGGAGGAATAGTTAGAAAACCGAGCGCCATGAAAATACATCCCGCTCAGCCAGATAAAGATAACCGCAAGATGACCAAAATGCGCCGCAAAGATCTTGCGCGAGATATCTTCTAAGTTACTGGTATGGCTATCAAAGTCATGGGCGTTGGCATGAAGATTCCAAATCCAGGTTGTGGTTTTGGGCCCTCTAGCCAGGGTGCGATCGAAGTGCCCCGGTTGGGTAAATGGCTCAAACGAGGTTGGTACCGGGTTATTATCGACGACAACCCTAACTTGCCTCTGCTCTGAGGAGCTAGTTGTCATTGAAACTCTCCTTACTTTCAACACGTCAACACGAAAACGGAATTTTCTCACCTAGCCCAGGGGAATAGCCTCTCCACCTTCTAAAGTCGGTAGAAAGCGATGGTGAGTGAGAGAAGTGGAAACTGGCGGCTCAACATCCAAAAACTCAGCAAACAGCGTCGGCGATCGGTAAGTTGCTCGAATTCCCCAAGTGGCTTGATCGCTTCTGTTTGCCCAGGTTTGAATGATGTGCCCTTGACTTTGAATCACAGACTGATCAAAGTTGAGTTTGTGGAAGTTAAATGCTGCAATATCAACCCCCAGGGCTGCGGACCAGATTCCTGCTACAGGTAAAGCTGCTAGAAAAAAATGGAGCGATCGCGAGCTTGGAAAAGTGAGTTTTCGACCCAGCAATCGCTGCTGATAAACTTGAGCCAATCGGAAACTATAGGTTGATTCTCGCTGCCCCAGACGATAACCAGCGTTAACCGACTCATGTTCCTGCGTTTTATGAAACACGGTTGACGTGACTAACGAACCGTGAACCGCAGCGAGAAAGGCACCGCCAAAGATACCAATCACCCCAAGTTGATGAAACGGACTCATCAAAATGTTGTGGTCTGCCTGAAACAGCAGCATAAAGTTAAATGTTCCAGAAATCCCCAGCGGCATACCCGATGAGAAGCTGCCCTGCCCGATGGGATAGATTAAAAAAACAGACATGGAAGCCGCAACTGGAGCCGTAAAAGCCAGAGAAATCCAGGGACGCATCCCCAGACGATAGCTTAACTCCCACTCTCGGTCTTGATAGCAAACAATGCCAATCAAAAAATGCAGCACAATTAACTGATAGGGCCCACCGTTATAGAGCCATTCCTCCCAGGACGTTGCTTCCCAAATTGGGTAGAAGTGTAAACCAATTGCCGCAGAAGTAGGTACAACCGCAGCAGTCATCAAATTGTTGCCACTTAGCAATGAACCAGAAAGAAGTACTCCTGTGCCATCAACATCGACAGGCGGAGCAGCAATGAAGGCGATTACAAAGACAATCGTTGCGGTCGAAATTGTAGGAATCATGATCACCCCAAACCAGCCGATGTAAAACCGATTTTCGGTGCTGGTGATCCATCTACAAAACTGTTCCCACAAACTGATGTCTGTGCGTCTTTGTATAGTAGCTTTAATTGAATTTGATTGAGCATTCTGAACTGAACTAACCTCAACTGAGGGCACAATTGCGCTCTCATGCTGTACCATTATCGACAGCTCCTTTTCAAACAATTGGAAACGACTCGCTACTGAGCCTGCTTGAGCCTCATGTGGCGAATGTTTTGTTAGATCAAGCAGTGGCTACATGAGAGCCACTTGAATGAGTAGAAATAATTTCAGGCGATCGGTTTTGGGTGATTAGTTTTCATTTCAAACAGTTCAAGGAATAGCATTCGGATGAGAATCTGAAGCCGGATGCTGAAGTTCGATCCCTAAGGGAGGGAGAAACCTCCGTATCCCTTTGCTCTGAATCTCTCTACGAATGCCATCGCTCTCAAACTATTGGAGAATCATAGGGAAGAAAAATGAAGAACCTATGAAGATGAAGGGATTCTTTAAACAAAGTTACGATCCTGGTTCACTCAAATGAATGGGCTACGAGATCTATTTAGCAGCTATAGCAGTACGAAGATTGGTTAGGACAGGCGATAAGCAGCAAAGCTTGAATGAGCAAGGCTCGGCTTCATCCCTCATCCTTCATCCCTCATCCTTCATCCCTCATTCTTACTGCTATATATACTCGTTGCCTAGCTGGAGCTTGGTAACGAGGAGCAAGGGGTTTAAGCTCAATGGTACTGGTTTAAGGAGACCAGATCTGCGACTTCTTTGGAGAAGTCGCAGATCTGAGCGCTGCATTTTTACTTATTTCAGTGCCATTTGGCTTAAGCCTTTCGTTAGGTGGCGATCGCTTAATTAATATCCTGTTTACGTAGTTCTGGGGAGCAGGGCGGAATGACAAAGCAGCACGGAATCATTCGGCAGCTATGAACTTGCTCTCTCACTAGGAGCTGTCCAAAGTTCTGTATCAAGTCAGCCTTGAATTAAAATTCAGGCTCAAAGCTCAAACCCGTTAAAACGGGTTATGTACTCGTTGCTAAGCGGAAGCTTGATATACGAGTCCCAAACCAGATCGCGTAGTGGTTCAACACAGCTAATTTGATAGGATAAAACGCATCGCGTAGGGTGGGCATCGCCCACCAATCAAAAGTTCGAGGCGATTGCCTAATTCACCATTTTAGCTGTGTTAAACCAGTAGGGTGCGTTACGGCGTTGCCTAACGCACCGAGATCTAGCAACGCTACGTTACGCGATGAAAGATTTGGAAACCTCGGTTTCCTGTGGAGCAGGTTGCCTGCTTGATTTGGACGGGCAAGATGCCCATCCCACAAGAGGCTTGAGAAAATTGCACATCGCATTATCCTAAAGTAGCGACTCAAGATTTAATTTAGAACTTCGGCGATGTAGCTGGCGATCGTTAGCGGATCATAGGGCTTCGTAATCACGGCTGTGACCGCCAACTGTGTGAATTGGCGCTGCTCTGCGGGCTGTGCCTTTGCTGTCAACAAAATCACTGGAATGTTTTGAGTCTTGGGGTTAGCCTGAAGTTTCTCAAAAGTCGTGAGTCCATCCATATCAGGCATCATCACATCGAGCAGAATAGCATCTAGTGGCTCTGAAGCGGCGGTTTGTATCCCCTCAATGCCTGAGCTAGCGGTTAAGATTTCCCACCCTGCTGCTACTTCGAGGCAGAGCTTTGTCGCTTCACGGATATCGGCTTCGTCGTCAATAATTAGAATTCGTTTGGTTGCCATGTCCTGTTCTGATTCAATCGGAAGTTGAAGAAGATGTTGAACTTGAAAGATTGAACTTACGTTTCATTTTGATTTGATTCGCTTTGATGACTAGGGATCGCGGATTAAATAATTTGCGTAGTAGCACGGCAATCCTAAAGCGTTGGGTTCCGCTGCGCTTCACCCAACCTACAAATTCTGCACTTATGTTTCATTTTGATTTAGCTCGCTTTGATAGCTGAGCGGCAGCGAAACATAGAATGAGCTGCCCTTACCTAACTTACTCTCTGCCCAAATTTTGCCTCCGTGCTGCTGGACGATGCTGCGGCAAATCGCTAATCCTAAGCCCGTACCGCCCTGACTGCGTGAATTAGACGTATCAATTTGCTGAAACCGATCAAAAATAGTTTCAAGCTTATCCTCTGGAATGCCTCGCCCCTGATCTTTGACTTCAAAGATAATCTGTTGCGCTTGCAGTTCAGCCGTTAAGGAAACTGTGGCCGCTGTCGGTGAAAATTTGATTGCATTACTCAAAAGATTGGTGAGTGCTTGAATGATGCGATCGGGGTCAACCCAGAGTTGCGCCTCAGTGGTCATCACAGCCAGGTAAACTTCTGCTTTGTCAGCCATTGCCCGCACTACGTCTGTTGCCTGGGTCATTAGATCAGCCGCATTGCAGGCTTGTTTTTCCATTGTCACCTTGCCAAACTTAATCCGCTCAATGTCCAGGATGTCGTTAATCAGCCGCACCAATCGATTTGTATTGGAGAAGGCGATTTCCAACATCCGCTGGCTCTTTTCTGGCTGGGCGTTGAGCCAACCACTGGCAAGTAACCCCAGCGTCGTGCGAATGGAAGTCAGGGGGGTTCGCAACTCATGACTCACAACTGAAATAAACTCATCTTTCATCTGTTCAACGATTTGCCGTTCCGTAATGTCCTTAAAGATGACAACGGCTCCAACAATTTCATCGGCTTCACGAATCGGTGTGCTGACATACTCAACCGGAAAGCTTGACTGGTCGCGTCGTCGAAACAGATCTTCAGCCACATGATTGACGGTGCCATCTCGCAGCGTGGCATAGATCGGGCTGTCAGGGTTAAGAGTTTCACCGGGTTGAGATGGAGCCAGGATTTCATGCATGAATTTGCCAGTTAGCTCTTCTACTTCATATCCCAACATTCTTGCAGCGGCGGGGTTGACAAAGGTTGTTTTGCCTTGAGCATCTAGCCCATAAATGCCTTCCCCGGCTGAGTTTAAGATGAGTTCGTTTTGATGGCTGAGACGTTCCAGAGACGCTCTGGCCTGCTTGCGTTCTTGCCAGGCGCGATCGCGCTCACTGATTTGGCGCACCAGTTCTTCGTTCGAGCGCTGTAGCTCTACTGTTCGCTCCAGAACCCGCTGTTCTAGTTCTGCATTCAGGGCACAAATTTTGATCTCAGCCTGCTTGCGTTCCTGAATATCTCGTTCCAGGTCAGCATTGAGGGCACGAACCTGACGGTAGAGTTCATATTGGTGAATTGCCATTGCCAGGTGGCTTTCCAGGGCTTGTGCTAGCTCAATTTCTGAGATAGTCCATTCATCAGCCTGTTCTCGTTTCAACTCTCGCCAGGTTTCAAATGACTTGCGGGGACGAAGATGGCGCGGGTCATCCTGGTCATAGCGTCCTGCCCACAGGGTCTCTACCTCGATCGCCTGACGAAACACACTGAGATAGCCTAACTGCTGCTGCCGATATCGTAACGGAACTACCAATAATCCACGAATCTGGTTATTCAAGAATACTTGAGCCAGGTCGAGAGGGACTGTAGACTGATGCAAATCGGCGATCGCCCAAACTCCATTTTCTCCCGGTTGCATTTCCTCACTAAAGCAGGATTGCCAACTGGGGTATTGCTCAACCAGAGCAGCGACATGAGTAGATGAGTTTTGAGTTTTGAGTTTTGAGTTTTGAATTCGCTTTTGTCGTGATGATTGTTTTTTCCTCTTTTCGCTCAAAACGGGCTGTACACCACAAGTAAATAATTGTGATTGCCCTGCATCCTGAGCGTTGATATAAACCCTGCCCCCTACTCCCTTTAAGGCTGAAACAATTTGCTCTAGCGCTTGCTGCAACTTCATTTCAGTCATGGAATGCAGCAGTGTAGCAACACGATTAAGGGTTGCTTCTTGTTGCGCCTGGGCACGGGTTTGGCTGAGCAACATCGACTGGGCGATTGCAATGGAAACCTGATCGGCAACCAACTGCACCACCTGCAACTCTCGCTCTGTCACCTGGCGCGGGTCAGCATGGTGAGAAACAAGCAATCCCCAAAGCTGATCTCGATGTAGGATCGGCACGACGAGAGAAGACTGTACTCCCATTGCCGTCAAGTATTCGGCGTGACAAGAATCTACCGGGCGAAAGCGGATATCGTCAACGTCCAATACGTCTCCTGTTTCTGGACAGTCCAGCGGACTGACTCCAATCTGCTGTAGTGAAACATCCACAATGGAACGCTGGCGTGCTTTGAGAAATAGCTCACGCGCCTCAGGGGGAATGTCTTCGGCTGGGAAGTTTTGCCCCAACAGAGAAGGCAAACGCTTGCTCTGAACCGACTCAGCGACCACTTTGCCGCTGCCATCAGGATGAAATTGATACACCTTAACGCGATCGGTACCTAAAAATGCTCGAACTTCTGCAACCGTTCCATTTAAGATAGTCGGCAACTCTAATGACTGCCGAATCCGGTTCATCATGCGATGCAGCAATATTTCAAGAGAGTCAATGGGACTACTGTTGATCGTTTGCTTATCCATGATGAGACATACTCCGCAGCAGTTGCGATCGCTCCAGTCGATTTAACACCTGAGTTACCAACTCTGGCCCTACAATGGATTTGCTGAAATAAGCATTTGCCCCGGCTTTAAACGCCTGGTGTTCAATTTTAGTATCTGTATGAACAGAGAGAAAAAGGATCGGTAAATTACTCCACCGGGGAGCATTGCGGACGATTTGACAGAGTTCAATACCGCTAAAGTGTGGCATCTCAACATCCAGCAGCAATAAATCAGGAGAAAACGACTCTAAGGCATCCCAAAACTGAAGCGGTTCTTCTACGGTTGCCAGTCGCACTCCCCAAGAAGACATTAGGTTTTGAATCACGGCTAGCAGTTGTGGATCATCATCAACCACCATCACCTTGAAGTTAGAGATACAAACTTGCGATCGCACCCGCGCAATGGTTTCTAGAACCTGACTGGGCACAAGGGGCTTTTGAAAAAAAGCGTGAGTTCCTAAACGAGTTGCCTTGACTCGCTCTGCAACCCCATCGTGAGTTGTGCAAAACAGCACAGGCAGAGGTGGAGTTTGGTTAATCAAGGTTGCTAACTGATCTAGATTGTCTTCATCCAGGTCAAAAAATGAAAGATTAAGTAATACTCCATCTAATAGGTGAGCCGTTGAATGAGTTTGGTCGCCTGACTTATCGTGAGTGTTTTCGATGCTGATAGCAGCATCAATAGCAGCTTTGGCGGCTGCCAGGTCTGGCGCTAACTTAACCTGCAATCCTTGCTCTGCGGCTTTAGCGATGATCTGTTTTGCCAGCTTTAAGTCATTCTCAATCACTAACAGCAATGGAAGGCTCTGATTGGGTGGAAACTTTGTTCCAATCTTATTCAGATGTTTGTTAAAAGCAGTCTCTAACTCCAGGCGAAGAGCAGCAACTTGTTTTATCACATGATGAATCTGGCTTGCGTCCAGATTTTGCTCAGGGTGCAGTATTTGCTCAACTTCTCGCGCCAGTCGTGAACCCTCGGTCAGCCCAAAAATGCCCAGTGAACCTGCCAGTTTATGTGCAGTCTGATGAGCTTTTTGATGCAGTTCCCGGTCAATTTTTCCGGTGCGTAGAGCCTGACTTGCTTGTTCTAGAGTGGAGAGGCGATCGCCATTTTGCCTTTTAAACTTTTCCCATATCTGATCCAACCCTGCCTTAGTTTTCTGATGAGTTAAGTCTCTTTGAGCAGAGGGTTGGTGGGTAACAGATTTAGAAGTTAATTCAGAGGTTGATTCAGCATCGGGTAACTTCAAACGGTAGCCTAAACCATATACCGTTTCAATCATGTTGGCGGGTGCCCCTGCCTGCTTTAGCTTGTGGCGCAATCCTTTGATATGAGCCGTTACCGTATCTTCATTAGGCACTTCCTCCGATGACCAGAGATGCTCCAAAACCGCGCTACGGCTAAAAACCTGGTGCTGATTTCGCAGAAAAAGTTCTAACAGACGATATTCTTTGGGAGTTAAGTTCAAAACCTGATTCTGATAGGTGGCTCGACAGAGACCTGAATCAAGCTGTAAATTTTCCCAATGTAACACTGGGAAAAGAGGCGCATTTCCTCGACGTAAAAGCACCCGAATGCGAGCCAACAGTTCAGGAAAGTCAAACGGCTTCACTACGTAGTCATCTGCCCCAGCATTTAACCCCAGCACCTTATCTGCCCCAGAATCCTGAGCGGTCAGCAGCAGCACAGGCATTTGATAGTTGCAGGAGCGCAACCGCTGACAAAACTGAATTCCATTTAGCTTAGGGAGAAGGACATCCAGCAAAATTAAGTCATAGCTAAACGTCTCGACTAGATCCCAGCCAAGCTGTCCATCAACGGCAACATCCACTGCATAGTGTTCATTTCTTAAAACATTCTCTAATGTTTGAGCAATACACTCATCATCTTCAATCAGGAGAATTCTCATAACCAGTCTTTCACCTCTTAAAAAAATGAGGTACGGCACAAACTCTTTGTTACGGCGATCGCTTCACTACCAGAGCAATGAATAGAGAGATAAATGCGTAGACGGGCGAAAAAGTAGATAGCAGAAAAAGGAATCCAGAGTTGAAACGTATTATGAGCAAACTTTTACGATTAAGGTTATCTAAATTAATAAAACTTCAAATCTATACACCTTTATTAATTTACTCTGAGTAATCACTCAATTTTCAGATTAACTTACTTTTGCCGACTGATTAACTCATCAGTAGTTTAGGATTGTGAATTAATTAACCTGCGATATTTTTTTGGAAGTGCCTCGTGGAATGCGGCACTTCCAAAAAAATATCGGGTTTTATTTAATCCATAATCCTTACCTGTGAGAGATTAGCTGTATTCTCAGTCAACTTGATTTGTAAACTTTTGCGACTTATCTGATTCAATTCATTGGTTCTTCACGTTCTTTTCTTAAGCTCCCAGACAAGTTTGGTTTGGTTCTTCTCTCAGAATCAACATCTTTAGCTTGATGCATTTAGGTCAAGACCTATGACAACAATTCTCCAACGCAAAAGTATCAATTATTCATGGGAGAGATTTTGTGATTGGGTCACTAGCACCGACAATCGGCTATACATTGGCTGGTTTGGTGTATTGATGATTCCACTCTTATCCGTCTCTATCATCGTCTTTGTAATTGCCTTCATTGCGGCTCCACCCGTAGACATTGACGGCATCCGAGAGCCAATCGCTGGCTCACTACTCTACGGCAACAATATCATTACCGCAGCCGTCGTTCCTTCCTCTAATGCTATTGGACTGCACTTTTACCCCATTTGGGAGGCTGCCAGCATTGATGAATGGCTCTACAACGGAGGGCCGTACCAGATGATTGCCTTCCACTATATTCCGGCCCTCTGTTGCTACATGGGGCGACAGTGGGAGCTAAGCTATCGTTTGGGAATGCGACCCTGGATTTGTGTCGCCTACAGCGCTCCTCTTGCCTCAACGGTATCTGTGTTTTTGATCTATCCAATTGGGCAGGGTAGCTTCTCAGACGGCTTGCCAATGGGGATTAGCGGCACCTTTAACTTTATGTTTGTCTTCCAGGCAGAACATAACATCCTCATGCATCCCTTTCATATGTTAGGAGTTGCGGGAGTGTTTGGAGGTTCTCTCTTTTGCGCCATGCACGGGTCACTGGTGACTTCTTCACTGGTGCGGGCTACCACTGAGTCAGAGTCACAAAACTATGGCTACAAGTTTGGGCAGGAGGAAGAAACCTACAACATTGTCGCGGCTCATGGCTATTTTGGCCGTCTGATTTTCCAGTACGCTAGCTTTAACAACAGTCGTTCGCTGCACTTCTTTCTAGGTGCCTGGCCGGTCATTTGTATCTGGGCAACTGCTCTAGGTATCAGCACGATGGCGTTTAACTTAAACGGCTTCAATTTCAATCAGTCTATTCTTGATACACAAGGCCACGTGGTCAATACTTGGGCAGATGTGCTAAACCGGGCAAATTTAGGTTTTGAGGTAATGCACGAGCGAAATGCTCACAACTTTCCACTTGACTTGGCAGGGGGTGAGGCAGTCCCCGTTGCATTTAAAGCACCTGCTCTGGTGTAGTAGTAGGGATGAGGAAACGGATAGTTATCTGTAACAGTGCGACGTATCCACTATAGAGGTGGGCAACCGCTCTACTTACAGCAGTTTTCATTTATAGCTGTAGTCAGCTAGGTTAGGACATGGACATTTTTGTGGGGCGGCACTGCCGCCCCACAAAAATGTCTAATCAATATGGCTGCCGCTATCCGCTGATGCCTCTTCTACTGTCTGCAAGTGAGGGTTGACATAACCGCTAAAACCTACAAGCACCAACCCAACTGAGGCAAGTATGTAGAGCAATGCCATCCCTGCCCCTATTCCTGTCCCCACAGTCGGACTAAAGAGAGCCGCGAAATGTCTACTGGATTGCATGACAGGTTCAAAGATGTGATCGGCTAGAGGCCCAGCGACCAGGAAGGCGATCGCACTAACTCCTTGTATAACTAGCATATTTGCTGCAAACACCCGCCCTTGAATTTCTGGTGCGATTTTCTCCATCCAGATAGCGGTTTCTGAACTGCCCAGCAGCGGAAAGTTTAAAGATGAGCAAAATTGAGCAGGAATCCAAACGAGGGGTGATCGCCCTAAACCAAACATCGTCTTGCTGATACCCGCTCCTATAAACCCCAAAAGCATCCCATGAACTCGCCGCTTTGGACCTCCCCAGGCACTCAGCACCACCGCTCCGGTGACACCTCCAATGCCTGCCGCAGATGCAGTACTTCCCAAAATCGTCGCGCTACCCCCGGTACGAGCCAAGATCATCGGATCATAGACAGCCTCCCCAAGGTCATGGGCAAACCAGAATAGCGCTGTGATCATCAGCAAGGCTCGTAAGCCCGGTTGCCGCCAAACATGGCGGAAGCCAAAGGTGAGCTTGTAAACTATCGTTTCTACCGCTACTTCCGGTTGAGACTGAGGTTGCGGAATCTGAACGGCAAGGAGAGTGGCGATCGCCACCCCAAATGTTATCAAATCAATGGATAGAATTCCTGGTAGTCCAATTTGTGGATACAGTATACCTGCCAATGCAGGCGCAATAATGGCCGATCCGTAGTGAACAGCAGAATCCATGCTGTTGGCGCGAGTGTACTGTAGCTTTGGCACAATCATGGCGATCGATGTGGAATATGCCAATCGCTGAATTTGCCCAAATCCACCGCTAACGGCGGCAACGAGATACAAATGCCAGATTTGTAGACTATCGGTGAAATACAGTAGACCAATGCTGACGGTCGAGAGAGCGGCGACTACATCCCCCAACATCATCAAGTGCTTACGGTTATAGCGATCGACAATGATTCCAGCAACTAACGTGATGGGAATGCGCGGCAGTTGCGAGAAGAAGCCCACCAGTGCTAGAGCCGTTGCCGATCCGGTTAAGTTCCATGCCCAAAGGATAAGGGCAAACTCGGTCATGTAGCTGCCAATGGTAGAAACCAATTGACCAAACCAGATAATGGTGAATATTTGCACAGGTCAACGCTCTAATCTTCATCAGCGTTTGTTCTAAGGAAAACTTAAGGGAAAAATATCCACAAGAGCATCGTTATTATCCAGGGGAAGGTGGAGCCGCACAGGATTCGCGGATCAGATAATGGCATACATCGTTGAGAATGGCATGGGCGGAAAGAATGTTGCCAAACACCCAATACCCGGAGTCCACAAAATAAACGTGATTCTGGCTGACGACCTTTAACCGTTGCCAGAGGGGACTTTTTTCATAATGCTGAAAACTTCCCTCAGCCCCCGGATCTAGAGCGATCAAGAGCGCATCAGCCTCCAGCCAATCCAATTGTTCCAAGCTGATATTCACATAGCCCCAATCGGAGTTGGGAACCTGCTGCAATTGTCGCTGGTGTGGTGGAATAGATAGCCCTTTAATCTCTTCTAAAACACTCACCGCAAAGGAATTGTGATTGAGAAATTGAGTTAAATGCACATCCGTATAAAAGCGCATCACCGTAACGTCTAACGTTTCCACAGTTTGAGAAAACTTTGCTCCAATCGTGTCCACTCGCTTTTGATAATCAGTCAGTAATTGATCGGCTTCGGAGGTGCGATCAAGAATATCCGCCGCTTGCTTTAAGGTTTCTCTCCATCCGGTTTGGGAGTAATCGATCGAAACTGTAGGTGCAATGTCTGAGAGCAGTTCATAATACTGAGGCAAGATGAACATTCCTATGATCAAATCGGGCTTAAGCTGCACAATTTTTTCCAAATTGGGTTGCCCTTCTTTGCCTAAGTTAGTTATGGCACCGACTTTATCCTGAAGGATAGCGGTTTTATTTCCCACACGGTTTGCTGTGGTCGTGGCAATAGGCTGTAACCCCAGAGCTACGAGAATTTCCAGGCTTTCCTGATCCATCACAATCACCCGCTGGGGGTGTTGGGGAATGCAACTTTCCCCCATCTGATGCTGCACGACGCGACAGGTCGATGCTCCCAATGCCGGAAGCGTGTTCTGAGAGGGTTGCTGCACCCATTCCACGCGGCTTTGGAGTAGACCGACGATGAGTATTCCGCTAAGGAATAATAGGATGGGTTGCCACTGGAACTTCATACCTGTAAAAACCTAGAACCGCCATGAAACTGTACCCCGAACGGTGAAGGGTGCGCCATAAAACACCCGCAGTTCGCTTTCTGATGCTTCAAAGTAGCGAATATCAAACAAGTTCTCAATGTTAATGCCAACCCGGAAATTATCTCGGTTGTAGAACAGGGCAGCGTCGGTGCGGGTATAGGACGGAACCTGGAAGGTGTTTTCCAGATTTCCCTGGCGATCGCCCACATGGAACAGACCCAGCCCAAATCCTAGACCTTGCAAATCCCCTGATTGGATCTCGTAAGTTGTCCATAAGCTAAAGGCATTCTCCGGCACATTATTGAGGCGATTGCCAACCTCAAAGCTATTGTCTTCGGTAATTTTGGCATCGGTGTAGGCATAGCCCACTACAACGTTCCACCCCGGCAAAATTTCTCCTGTGGCAATTAGCTCAACGCCACGACTGCGTTGTTCCCCGGTTTGGATAGAGAAATTAGGGTTGTCTGGATCGGACGTGAGTACGTTTGAGCGGGTGATGTCGTAGAACGCTAAGGTGGTGGATAGCCGTTGATCTAGCCAGTCAGATTTGATGCCGATTTCGTACTGGGTGCCCCGTTCAGGGCGGAAGAGGGAATTGTCAAAGGTGGTGCCAACGCTCTGAAGGAAGGAGCGGCTGTAGCTGGCATAGAGAGAATGATCTTCGCTGGGCTGATAGACCAGACCCACTCGTGGGCTGAAGGCTTCATCCTCCTGAAACGATTCGGAACCATCAGCAGATTCAATTTCCTGACTCACCACATCAAACCGCCCACCCATCAGCAGATTTAACTGGGGCAACAGGGTAATTTGATCCTGTAAGTAAACGCCAAAGCTGTTGGTGATAAAGGGTTCTTCAGGAAATGTAGCGATCAGTTGCCGCCGCGATCGCCCATATACGGGATCAAAGATATCGATCGGGTCTAAAGTAAACTGCTCATTACTTGCCGAATAGACATCCCGGTTAAAATCGAAACCAAATAACAGACGATGGGAAATACTTCCCGTCTGGAAATTACCAACAACGCTGGTATCAATAGCCCAGTTGTCCTGGGATTGATCGCTGGTGCTGAAAAGTCCCCGCTCCAGCGTCCGCTGATCGTCCAGCAGTGCTGACGGAAACAGTGAATTTTGTGGTGTTCGCAAAAAGCTGATGCGAAATGCATTCTGGAGTTGCCAGTTAGGGCTGAACTGATGGTCGAGGACATACCCCAGCCGCAAAGCATAGCGCTCGTTACTGTCCAGATCATCATCCGGTTCCCCAATAAAGCGATCGCGGGGCAATCGTCCGTTGATGTTGGGCAGTACGGTTCCCCTGGCGGGCAAACCTCGGTCGTTGGGCTGTTGGGAAATGGTGTATTCTCCTTCCAGGGTCAACCGAGTCGCTGGGCTAATTTGCCAGGTGAGGGTGGGAGCGATGATGTAGTTTTGGCGATCGAAGAAGTCAATAAAGGTGTCGGTGGTGGATGCGCCTGCAATGAACCGATAGAGCAAGGATTCCGACTCATTCAGAGGCCCTGTAAAATCTACCGATCCGGCAAAGGTGCCGAAGTTGCCAACCGTGCCCTCCAGGATGTATTGGGGATCGGCTAAAGGACATTTGGTCACAATGTTGACGGTGCCGCCTGGTCCACCCTGACTGAACAATGCACCTGCTGGTCCCCGAAGCACTTCAATCCGTTCAATGTTGGGAATGGCAATTCGAGTGGTAATGTTGGTTCCATCCCGTAATCCATTGCGGAAAATATTTCCTCCCGAAAACCCTGTGGAGAAACCGCGAATGGTGTAGCTTTCAAAGGCAGACTGGGAGGAGTTGTCAGGAGTAACGCCAACAACTGTACGCAGGGCTTCGTTAACGCTTTGCACCTGCCGATCTTGCAACAATTCCTGGGGAACGACCTGGACGGAAAAGGGCAAGTCCCGCAGGGGGGTGTCGGTTCTGCTGCCTACGGTGGCACTGGGGACACGATAGCCTTCCGCTTCATCCGTCGCCACAATTTAAATGGCATCGTCTGCCCCTTCTGCCTGCGCCAGTCCCGGCACCACCTGCAACACCAGGGTTCTAGCGGTACTGCTGACCTCAGCGATCGGTGGCGCATTGGTTCCAGTCACAACCACTCGAATGCCCGTACCACGTGGTGAAACCGTTATCAGAGCAATTTCCTCAGTTGGGTTAAACTGCTCAAACGAGTCACCCTCCGGCAATGCCAACACCGCATCAGGAATATCCGCAATCAAAGCATTGCCAATGATAGAGGTAGTAATAGCAGGCTGTTGAGCGGTTGCCGTTTCTAGACGAATCTCCAATCCTGTTTCGGTAGGGTTAATCTGCACCCCCGTGATTTGTACAGTCGATTGAGCTAACCACCTCTCCACCGTACTTGCCGGACGGTCTAATTCACTCAGAAGGGCGATTCCCTCCTCTGGAACGATCTCGGAATTGCTCTGACCGATTTTGTTAGATTGTTGTGACTGATTGGCGATATTTGCCTCATGGGTGGGTATTGCTACCTCCACCTGCGCTTGCGCTTCAGCGAGTTGAGTTCCAGCAAGCGCAACACCTAAACAACATCTAACAATCCAACACTGTAATTGCCCCTTACACGCACGCGGCGAATCCATTCCCATCACTCCTCACACGACTCCTTCTAGCGGTTGTGCTGTGCTAAAACAAATCCAAGCTAGATAAAAACGATTCTCAATAGTGATGAGAATAGAGGATTCGTGCAATCGCCTTTTGCCCAAAACGGATCTTTTTTTGTCCGATCCGGATCTTTTGCGGTTACGACGCTTTACGGCAGGCGATTGGCGTCATACCATAGCGCTGTTTAAATGCGTGACAAAAACGGCTCTGACTGGCATAGCCTACTGTGTGGGCGATCGCAGCAATACTCAGTTGTCGTTCGGCTAACAGTTGTTTTGCCCGCTCCATACGGCAGGTTTGCAAATAGCCAAATACAGTCGTACCAAAGAGTCGACGAAAGCCATGTTTCAACTTGTAGTCATTAGTTCCCACCTGTCGAGCTAACTCCATCAGCGACGGCGGATTCTGAATATCACGCATTAGTATCTCTCTAGCATGATAAAGGCGTTCGACATCATCGGCATGAAGGCGAGAGTCCGTTGACTGGTTGTGCTGTTGTGTCCACTGATGCAGTTGTAAGGTCAGCAGTTCCAGGGCTTTGCTCTCTAGAAAGATACGTTTTGTAATTCCTTGATACGGGCAGTCAATGGTTTGTCGTAAAGCCGCTTGCATTGCCAGACTTAACGCTCCCGTCGAGCAGTGAAAGCGGGTTAGAGGTTTGTTCTCAAAGAATTGTTGGAGTTCACCTGGCAGCGTGTTTGAGTCTGTACCAAGCGATCGCAAATAACTCAAATCAAAACAAATTCTGACCATTTGCAGGTGTTGATGGGCTGAAAACTGCTCGATTTCTTGAATATCAGGCAGAAAAAACAGATAGCTCTTACCTATTTTCTCTTCATACTCACGTTGGACTCCCTTAACGTTAGGAGTCAGAACTTGATGATGTCCAGACAAGTAAAACTTAGACACCAATGGCATTGATTCATCATGCTCAGTTAAGAGGCTCAAGGATCGATGGATTTTATCATCAATGAACTCTAGCCAAAATCCCGGACGCAGTTGAATTTCCCAAAAATAATCCTGACTGTAGTGGTGCTTGCATTTGCCTATGCAATCGAATCCATCTTTGCTGTAAATAACTTCTCCATTGCCTGCTGCAACACTCTCCTCCCACTGCTGCCAATAAGTTTCATGTGCGATCGCTTCTATCATACGCAGTCTTGTAAATCCTTGATGGTCGAAGTGCTGCCATACGCCAATAGCAGCTTACGGGTTATGCAGGTTCAGAGGAGGCAGAGGTGATCCAGGTCAAATTCATCGCATTGCGCTTTTGGGAACCAAGTCATCAGGAATGTGAGATTAGTCTCTAGTAAACCATCTTTATTAACAGTTGACAATCAATATCATTAAGCAACTACTAAATCTCGACTTGAGATGCCCTTGAAGCAGCCTAGAAAGAGTTTGTTCCCTCTCAAGGTATAATTCAAGTCACTCAAAATGTCTTCATTGCCTTCCAAAGAGGAGTTGTTGAGTTTCATTTACCCTTTGAAGTGGTTGCTTCTCCCAAAAATAACGGAGAAGCTGCCTCAAACTGCTTATCAAATCTAGGTTTAGTTATTCATCAAGGTAAACATAGCGCCAGTTGAGGTCTAAAATCAGTGACTTGTCCCTGTACTCCGCGATCGCACTCAACTGCTGCAAGATACTCGTTTCCTATATCAAATGTAATTAATCGTTCAGCTTGAACAGCACAAGCAGCAACCGAAAGCCGTCGAGATGAGGGCAAGCTAATCTTCACCTGAGCAATTTCTCACGCTCGACAGGCGTGATTGAGTGGTTGAGCGCGATCGCCATAAATTTTTCTCAAACTTAAAATCGTTCTACTAAATAACGTTTGAACTGCACGCCGTGTCGTTCCACCACTTCGGTATCATACAGGTGAAAGCCAAATTTCTTGAATAGCCCCAAGCTGAACTCGCTGGCTTCTGCATAGAGGCGCTGAATTCCGTTGTGGCTAGCGTGGTCGAGAATCACCTGCATCAGTGCAGAACCTAGACCTTGATGGATGCGATCGCCCCGCACATAAGCTGATGCGACGTAACCATCAGCCGCGATGCCTGCAAAGCCCAGAATACCCGTGTCATCCGTTAAAACATAAGTGGTTGGCTGCAAAATGAGTTGACGAAAGCGATCGCCATCTGCCAGCGCAGCCCATACCTGAGTTTGCTCTGGTGTATAGCGTTGAGGTGCAGTAGACAGGACAGACTGACGAAATAACTCTGCTAGCTCTGCCAGATCAGATTCTTGGGCAATTCGGACGTTCATGATATGGCTCTACGCGCACCCCTGTGGCAGGTAAATGGTATCCTTGCTGGTCGCTTGCTAAACTTGGTTCTCTCATTCGCGATGATCTGCCTGATTGTATTTCCCCTTGCTCAAAAGGGCAAGAGCGGTGTGTTAGCAGCTTGTGGGCTTCTAATATTTCCCTACTATCTTTGGTTAAGTAGTCATCTCTACACAGATATCATTGCTACTTTTTTTGTCTTCTTAGGCTTTTGGCTCTATCTTCGCAATCAGCACGTGTGGAGCAGTTTGGCATTTATACTAGGCAGTGTTTTAAAAGCCCTCGATCCTCCCTAACCCTCCTTAACAAGGAGGGAACCAAGCCGCTCAAAGTCCCCCTTAACAAAGGGGATTTAGGGGGATCTCTAGGGTTAGCAAGATTGTTTAAGGCTTTTAAAACACGCCCTAGCGATCGCCTCTCGCTAATATAGAACCCATTTGAGATCTCAGGGAGGGGCTTACAGCCCCTCCCTGAGATCTCAAATGGGTTCTATAGGACAAGGTGTTGCTGAATTCACGCCAGGTGAACGGGTTGTAGCGTTGACGATTGTGGGCGGTTACAGTGAGTTTCTGTGTGTCCCTGTGTGAGATTTAGTAATGGTTTCCAAGAATTCGATGGGGTTCTGGTGATGGCACCACTCGACGGTAAGCATCGCCATCGGCTGCAATTGCCCACCCTCGTTCAGCCGCCAGCCGTTCTGCTTCAGCCTGCGTGTAGATGGAGCCAATCGGCTTAGTCGGATGGGTAAAGGCAGGATCGTTAGCATCCACTTTAACTTGAGTTAGCAGGGTGACAATCTGGCGATCGGGCAACTGGTTACAAAGTTCCTGTCCAATCAGGTAACCAATCATGCCTGATGATTGAGTCATTTTCCTGCGCGAGAGTGGCGATCGCCTGAGTCGCTAGTCGGATATTGGCTTGCTGATTTTCGGCAGTCATGGGTTCTCCCCGATGCAGCAGGGCATTGCCTCCCAAGGCAACAACAATTCGCATTATAAAGCCTCCTGAAGCGTGAATCTGAAGCGTCAATCTCCTAACGTGGCAACCAACAGCGCCTTGATCGTATGCATCCGGTTTTCTGCCTGGTCAAAGACAATCGAGGCAGGGGATTCAAACACCTCGTCGGTAACTTCCATTGCCTCCAGCCCAAACTGCTGAAAAATCTGATTGCCAATGGTTGTATTGCGGTTATGGAAAGCAGGCAGGCAATGCATAAATTTAGTACGAGGATTGCCAGTGGTACTCAACAGCAACGACGTAACCTGGTAAGGCTTAAGCAACTGAATTCGCTCTGCCCAAACGTCGCTTGGCTCTCCCATTGGAACCCAAACATCGGTGTAAATAAAATCAACAGTTGCGATCGCCCTCTGTCTATCTATTCATTACCCTGCGAGGTGATGAAATTATGTTGAAATACGTACGGTATTCGTTAGATTCGATTAGAGATGAAGCGTGTGAACTGGTTCGTAAAGGAATTGTTGACCGCAAGCAACCCATCTACGCTCTGTGCCAATTCCTTCCTACGGGTGAGTGGGAAGCGATTGAATGCGAACTCGAAAGGAATGATTTTCTGCTGAGAGATCAAATTTTAGATTTGATTGGCTGTGAGGACTGGCGCGAAGATTGGCAGCGTAAGGAATATCGAACTGTGAATCAACGCAAAATGACGAAATCCTATCCAGAAATCCAATCAATGCAGAAGCGTTTTACAGTAAGCAAGGCTTTCAAAGTCATCGAACACTCTACTCATCGGCTGGCTTCTGGGCAAGAGATAGCTTGTGTCAAGATGCGAAAGATGTTGCGCTCTGACTAAGTGAGGGGTAAAGGGCATCGCCTGTGCCTATCTATCCAAGAATTGCATTGGGTGGGCACGCTTTGCTTTGCCCACTCTACTACTACCACTCTCTGAGAGTTTAATCAGGTCAATGTTAAGGCTTTGAGCCTGAAGCTTAAACTTCTGCATCCGTCCCATTTACCGTCCTGTAGGGATAGTTCGCGAACTGCCCCTGCTTCTGCACGCCTCTTATTCTACAGATAAGGTTTACGTGGAACGTTTTATAGCAGTACGAAGATTGGTTAGGATAGGCGATAAGCAGCCAAGCTTGAATAAACAAGGCTCGGCTTCATCTCTCATCTTTCATCCCTCATCCTTACTGCCATATCACTTCAATGTCTTGAGAAGCTGTTTGATTTTATCCCCTTGCTGATGGTCAAGATTCTTTGGAAAACGTAGCTCAATCACGGTGGGGCTGTCGGTAGAGGTTGGGCTGTAGGGGTTATTTGCCATGCGACCCGGTAATTCAACTGTCTCAACCTGAGCAATCAATCGTTTGGGAAGCGGGTCAGTTGAATACTGGCTCACCAAAATTCCCACTGGAGGTTTATTGTGTCTCATGTCGTCCAGGTTGTGAATCGTTTTCTCACTCAACTCCAAACGAACGGTGCGAGTATTGATTTCTGTCGCCGTTGCCGTATGAAATTGTCCTTCCCAGTAAATTTGAGCAGCAGCACTAATTTGCTTTCGCACTGTCACCTTCTGGGCGGGTTTAGGATCTCGGAATGCCCGAAACAGTCCAGTCATCAGGAACCTTAGCGAACCCAGGGGATTGTCTAAGTTCTGGCGCTCTTGAGAGTACCACTGATTTACATCCGAGTAGAGGACTAACACCAGTGCGTCAAACTGCACGGGCGCTGGGTCAACAAAGTCTACAGCAACAATAATCTGATTATCATTTTGCGGCGTTACTCGGATAATCTGCCCGTTCAGAAAAGCTCGTGCGCCAAAGTCACCCACTAGTTCTAGCTCAATCTGGTCAGGCAGGTTGGGCCAGTTTTCTAATAGAATGCGGCAGCCTGTTTCACTGGCATCCAGGGTTTTACCCGTCCAGGTTTGATCTTGGCTGTAGATGATGGCGGTGAGTTGACGATCTAAGCGGTGGGCGCGGCGTAGCTGAGGCTGCTCAAAGGCCACGAGAATCGCGGCAACCAGCAGCAGCAGGTTAAACACACTCCACGCAGCGTTGATGATCACGGCTTCCTGGTCTTCGGGGCGCAAGATTAACCAGAAGGGCACCGTCATCAGGGAAACCAGCAGCAGAATGGAAACAATCACAGGCACTTGAGCCGAGTTCCAGTCAAAGCTGCGCTTGTTGACGATTGTGCCTTTGGCAGTCACATTGAACTTTCCTAGCTTGGGGTTGAGCAGCGCCATGAAGGTGACAAGACCATCTTGAAATGCCATTGCATATTCAAAGATCTCGTTCCAGAAGGAGAAACGCACCGTTTTATAGGTGATGTAGTTGGCGTTCATGGCTAGCAGGATGTGCGGCAGAGCATAGGCTAGGGTTTCTGTTCCTAAGCCGCGAATCAGGTCTATGCCCAGCAGCAGGTAGAGGATGGGGGCGATCGCATACATCAACCGGGGAAACCCAAAGAAGAAGTGAGAAGTCGCCGAGAAATAACACAGTCGCTGTGCCAAACTTAATTTAAGCCTGGGGTTAAATAGCGGATTCTCCAATCGTAGGATCTGCGCCATGCCTCGCGCCCAGCGCACCTGCTGCCCTACATAAGCAGAAAACCGCTCTGGAGCCAGACCTGCCACCATGATCTTGTCGTAATAGACCGATTTGTATCCTTTGGAGTGCAGCCGCAGGGAAGTGTGGCAGTCTTCGGTGACGGTTTCTACGGCAATGCCGCCGACTTCTTGCACATAGTCTTTTCGGAAAACGGCAGCGGAACCGCAAAAGAAAGCGGCATTCCAGAAGTCATTTCCCTTTTGCAGGACTTTGTAAAACAACTCATTATTCACCGGAACTCTGCCCTGAGTGAGTAGGTTTCGCTCAAACGGGTCGGGGTTATAAAACCAGTGAGGGGTTTGCACCAGCGCCACTTTGGAGTCATAAAAGAAGCCAACAGTATGCAGCAAAAACTGGCGAGTGGGAATGTGATCACAGTCCAGAATTAGAATTAACTCACCTGTGGTGCGCTGCATTGCCGTGTTGATGTTTCCTGCTTTAGCGTGATCGTTATTGTCTCGCGTCAGCATTGTGCAGCCCAGTTCTTTACAGATCTGGCGCAGTTTTTCTCGGCGTTCCAGATCTTTTCGCCCGTCGTCCAGCACATACACGCGCTTTTTCTCTGGCGGATAGTCGATCGCCATTGCAGCCAGAGCGGTTTTTCGCACAATTTCTACATCTTCGTTGTAAGTGGGAATGTAGACATCAACGCTAAACCACTGGTCTTTCGGATAAGCAGACAGGTCTACAGGCTGACGGTCTTTCAGCTTGAGGGTTTGAAAGTAGGCGAGCAGGAGAGTGGCGATCGCATACAGTTCTGCCCCAAACAGCAGAATACTCAGCGACCCATTCACCCAGCTATCCAAATTCAGCGTGTAGCTCGTGCGGTAATAGAGATAGCGGAAGGTGGTGACAATGCTCAGCCAGACCAAAAACAAGTGCAGGTATTCACTCGTTTGTTGTTGAGTTTGCTGCTGCTCTAGCCGCACCACAAACCAGCCAATTAACATCAGCAGGATTGCCACAATCGTTTGCTGCCAGATTGTGAGTGGCGCAATGATCAGCGGCACCGACAGCACCAGCACCAAAAACACCATCACCATCAGCAGGGAGCGACCCAGCCCGCCAAACACAAACCCAAACCAGTCAGGCAGGCGATTGAGCAGCCACAGGATGCCACCCTGCCGCTGTTCTTGATGTTGCTGAGAAGTCGTCATCTTGCACCTCCGCTAGCAACGCGGTTGATATAGAGCTGAGAAATGCCGTACAGCATGAGTGAAGCGACTACGATTCCGGTGGGCAGGAGGAACCAGTTATCTTGCAGGAAGCGGGTAGCGCGGCTGAGCAGATTCGTGTGTTCGATGCGCCGCTGGCTGGTCTGCTCAAGGAACTCTACGTTATAGCCCGTCGCGTCGTAGGGGGAAGGGTTCGGCTGATTTGCCGCCACTAACACCGTGTCTCCCTGAAATTGGAAGAACAGCGGGTCGTTGGCAAACATTTCCTGCACCCGATCTAGCCCCTGATTAGACTGAGCGGTAAGAGCAAGCAGGATGCGTTCAGAATTCCAGGGAGAAATGATTGACTTGACCACGCCTTCCTCATCAGACAGGGTTTGCAACTGGTTGTTGTTGCGCTGGCGCGAGAAGAATTCGCCCAGTCGCAGTCCGCCAGAGTTGGCTTCAAACGCTTCAGGAATCGGGAAGCGATCGCGAGTCCCAATTCCCACCAGGTGCTTCTGCTCTCTTGCCTCTGCGGGAATGCTGCTTGCCGAGTGAACGTTCAGCCTCACCGAATTAGCGCGGCTGAGCCGTCCCAGGCGTTCGCTGAACTTGAGCAAGGTCATCACTTCGCGGTCGTTGGGCGCATCGGGCAACACCACTGCCGTCCCGGAGAGATCTTGCGGTGCAGTGAGCGGAAAACCCGATTGCAGCAGCCGCAGGTCGGGCAACTGAACGACATTCTGCCGACTCAGATCAAAGCTGGTGTCGCCGTGAACCGTGCCCCAAAGCTGCTGATCTTGGCTTTGACCACATTCCTCTGTCACTCGCGGCCGCAGGACAAACAGCACCTCAATCTGAGAGTTTGGCTGAATCAAGTTTTCCGGCAAATTCACGTTGAGCGATTCGCGCCCCCCGTTTTCCGAGGTCAGTCGCTTGCCGCCAACCGTCACGCCATCGATTCTGACTTCAACCGCCGAGGTGCGGGGGTTTACCTGAGGACTGTAGCTGTAGCGCAGCGTCATCGTGCTGCCGCGCATAAACTGGTCATCAGGCAGCGCCCAAAAGTTAAACCGAATCGGCGGTGCGTTAGAGCCATGCACCGTCGTATCTTTGAACGGTTCGCCGTCAGCGCCGCGCAAACTGCTTAGGGTGAAGCTGTTCTCGGTGGGCAGATAGCGCTCCCACTGGCGCGGCGGCGGCGATGCAACTTCATCAACACTGCTCACGATGAGCGCTTGTCCTGCCCCTAGCGGTTGCCCTTCAGACTGCACCAGGAACTGCACTGCTTTGCTCACCCCAGCGGCATCGTTGCCCGTAGCGACCAAAACCGGAACGCCGTTATCTTCTAGCGCCGTCATCATCAACACGCCTACGTCTCCTGGCAGGGTGGTTCTGTTGCCGTCTAGAAGCTGGTTGCCCTGAAGCTGAAAGGGCAGCGACAGATTTTTTAGAGCGGGCTGCTCGGAAGGCGTGCCAATCAAAATCAGGCGATCGCCCCCCTGCACCTGCTCTAAATCCGTCACCATGCGTGTATCGACCGGGCGAAAGTCGGCATAGCGTCCGGCAGAAGTCTGAAATCGGGCGGCAGACGTAAGCCAGGATTCGCTTAGCTCTCTGGGTCGCAGGTAAACCAGGCGATCGCGGTCTAGCCCCAGGTCGTCAATAAACGGATAGGGATAGCGGTTAAAGTCGAGGGCGATCGCCTGCGGTTCAAATTCAAACAGCAGCTTTGAGTCGGGCAGCACCTCTGTCCACAGCATTGGGTCAGCCGGATCGGTGCATTCCTCTGAATTTTGCTGTTGAGTGGCGATCGAAATCTCATTTCTGTCCTGCAACAGCGCTGTTGGAATGTTGAACAACACCTGCCCAACCTGAGAATCGGGACGGTTGAGCGGGACACTGCCAATACTGGTGTCGTTCACCCGCACCGTCATACTCGACTGGTTGGGCAACAGCGCCGGAGAGTGCTGAAACCGAACCAGCGCCTTTGCCGACTTCACGCCCCAACCCCTCGGTCGAGTAAAGCCCAGTCGCGTTTCGGGGTAAATCCCTTCTAGCCGCAAGCGATTGCCAACGACCGGACTGCGGTTGAATGCCAGCACATACTCATACGTGGTGGCCGGTGTAGCTGGTTCGTCGGCCTCATCGGTGGCTGCCTCAGGCGCGGGGGAGTCGGGCTGACGGGCAGCAGGAGCAGGAGCAGGGCGAGAGGCTGGAGGCTGCGATCGCCCTCCACCATTTCCACTGCCACTACTCGCAGGCGGCGCACTCGGCGCAGCAGGGCGCGGCCGATAAACCGGAGCCTGACGGGGCGTTTCGGGTAAGACAAACTCTCGAATTACCCGCTCTTCCTGTTGCTGAATTGGGTTATCGGTCTGAGCCTGAGCCAGAGTGGTTAGTCCCACAAAAGTACTCAGGCAGCTTAAACAAAAGAGCCAAACGAGGGAACGCCGCCAGAAACGAAATCGACTGGAGACGCGGCGTAGGGGAGGGGAGTGACGGGATGGAGGCATGGTTTGGGGG
>Ga0224723_1000193_pt1 | contig 42434 bp, 49 predicted proteins | sample Balambano_FR2_Me_FD_161647 | JGI IMG/M metagenome (GOLD analysis project Ga0224723, IMG submission 161647) | Freshwater sediment microbial communities from Lake Towuti, South Sulawesi, Indonesia - Balambano_FR2_MetaG | ecosystem: Environmental > Aquatic > Freshwater > Lake > Sediment | place... | reverse complement strand
GCCCGTTGGTACCCGGCGCTGACCAGTAAAGTTTCAAACTCATTAACGGGCAATATTTTTGACGTGATTTGTGGAATGCCATCAAGTTTATGTTTATCGAGGGTCATAGTCGCCCTGATAGGTGCTGTAGATGCGATACCCCGGTAAAACGATAGCCACCCCTGCGTAGCTATGAAGAGTACCCGGATAGCTATCCTCTGGTAGGCTGCCTCCAAGCCGCAGCCTAATCGGCCCCAACCAGCCATAAACTCCTGGAATCAAGCAATCAAGACTGTAGGCAATGGCCCTCAATGAGTCCTCCCTATCTTTTGAGGGCACAGATGGGCGAGGGCAAGGGTCATCCGTAAACATAGGATTGTGGCTCAAATGGGCAGTCATGGTGAGCATATTCTATCCCCTTGTGCCAGGCTCCGCTGGGCCACGCCCACTCCGAGGCTCCAGCCCAGCCTGGGTTGTCTAGTCAGAGACTGGGCGGCGGGGTAGGGTTAGATCATCTCAGTGCAGACGGGACTGGGGGAGGCGGCAATTAACCCAGGGTTGGTGTTCTCTGAGATCGATAGTGTAATTCCAGATGTCGTTTGGGCCAGTCGAGATCGCCTGGAAACCATGCTCGACGAAGCCGGGCACCTGATTGCCGCACCCGAACTGGTGGTCGAGATTTTGTCGCCGGGTGAAAAAAATGAGCACCGCGATGGTCAAAGACCGGTCCCTTGGGACCATCGCCAGGCCAAGCTCAAAATTTATTCCACCTATGGCGTAATGGAATACTGGATTGCCGATCAACAGCAACGCAAGGTAGAAGTGTATCGCCGCGAAGGGGGGCTGTTGAAACTAGCTCTTTCCCTGTACGCCCAAGACACCCTCACTAGCCACGTGTTGCCAGGGTTTAGTGTTCCTGTACAACACCTGTTTTGACAAGAGTAGATTAAGTGCAATGTGCAATCAGAGTTGATAGATTTTTCCGTTTGAGTAGGCAAGTTTTGAGGTTAATGCGTGGAACGCTATGCTAAAAGCAGACTTGGAGACATATCTCCAATGGCAATTTCCAGTACAGAATCCCCCACGGCTGAGCCGCAATCGTTGGCCTCTTCACCAACCCAAACCCCGCTTGCCAATGGGGTGGCCGATGTAGCTTGCCCGCCCTGTGACCTCGACAGCGACGAACCCCCTGTGGAAAGCTATCACCACTTCCAACAACTGCTGTTGCTGCTGAAATGCCTGGATTGGCTTGGGCGTGAGCGAACTGACTACTTTACTGCTGGTAATTTGACTGTTTACTACAGTGCCCGCAAGCTAAAGTCAGAAAACTTCCGTGGCCTGGACTTTTTCGTTGTTCTCAACACTGAAAAGCGCCCCCGCAAGCTGGACTGTGTGGGAAGAGGGCGGTAAGTACCCTAACGTGATTGTAGAACTGCTCTCTGACTCCACCGCCACTATTGATCGGGGCCTCAAAAAGCAAATTTACCAGGACATTTTTCGCACCCCCGACTATTTCTGGTTCGATCCCGATAGCCTTGAGTTTGAAGGCTTTCATCTGCTCGACGGCACCTACCAGCCGATTCCTCCCACGGAGCAAGGCTGGCGCTGGAGCGCACAACTTGGCCTGTACCTGGGTGTTTTCGTCCTAGTCAGCGCTTGAGCCAGGAAAAATGGTATCAAGACCTATAGCCTTGCATTTACATTTCGTTGCATGGGCAAAATAGTTACGAATCTATAGAAAGTTCTTGGGGCTTGGCCAGGTGATCTGACGATACTCAGCCGCAATCTGCAGTAGGCAGAACTAGCTGTCAGCCTTGAAGTGTGCCTAAGCCTGGAAAAAGCGGGGCTAGATGCGTCCTGCTATCGAGTAATATCCATCTGAGGAAAACTTGATGCCTGACGCAAACCTACTGAAAAAAATTTTGTTATTGTTCTAACTTAGTTTAAATCGGAACTTAAAAAATTATTTTTCTAGTTTTAAGTTGATTCAAAAGCCTTGAGCCTCTATCTGTATTACAAATTTATCAATGAAACGGTTTTCCGTCGCTTTAAGGTCAAGCTTAATTCTAAAGCCTCTTTCCAATCGTCTGTAGATGTGGCCATAATCCAATAGCCGAAACACCCTGGGCTGCGTCAGGCTACTGTCGTAGACCAACTTTAGTTAACGGCCAGATCTAAGCCCCAGAGGGCAAGTCCTGCGTTGTGGCGGGTTGCGTGCCTCAGGTATCAGGCTTTTCCTTTGGGGCGGGTTTGGTCGAGTTGTCTCCCAATAGTTGGATGGTGGGCGGCGATGCCCACTCTACGGTTGCTACGCCCTACGTTCTTCACTCCTCGTTCTTCCTTCTTCCTCCCTATGGATAATCAAACTCTCAAGCTCGCGGTCTATGGAAAAGGGGGCATTGGTAAATCCACCACCAGTTGCAACATTTCTGTGGCCCTGGCTAAGCGGGGTCGCAAAGTGCTGCAAATTGGCTGCGACCCCAAGCACGACAGCACCTTTACCCTAACTGGTTTTCTCATTCCCACTATTATTGACACCCTGCAAGAGAAATCCTTCCATTACGAAGACGTGTGGGCTGAGGATGTGATCTACAAGGGCTATGGCGGCGTTCACTGCGTAGAAGCCGGTGGCCCCCCGGCTGGGGCAGGCTGCGGTGGCTATGTGGTGGGCGAGACGGTCAAATTGCTGAAGGAACTCAACGCCTTTGACGAATTTGATGTGATTCTCTTTGATGTGCTAGGAGATGTGGTCTGTGGCGGGTTTGCCGCACCGCTAAACTACTCAGACTACTGCATGATTGTTACTGATAACGGCTTTGATGCCCTGTTTGCCGCCAATCGCATCGCCGCCTCGGTGCGGGAAAAAGCCCGTACCCATTCTCTACGGCTGGCCGGGCTAATTGGCAACCGCACCTCTAAGCGAGACTTAATCGACAAGTACGTCGAGCATGTACCCATGCCCGTTCTGGAAATTTTGCCCTTAATTGAAGACATCCGCATTTCTCGCGTCAAGGGTAAGACGGTGTTTGAAATGGCCGAGAGCGATCTGGCCCTGGAGCCCGTGTGCCAGTACTACCTGAATATTGCCGATCAAATCCTGGCTCGTCCTGAGGGCGTAATACCCCAGGAAACTCCTGATCGCGACCTATTCAGCCTGCTATCGGACTTTTATCTGAATCCCCCCGCAGGCGCACCCAAACAGGAGGTGGAGGAGATGGATTTGATGATGGTTTAGAGATGGCCAAAAATTCCCCTTGAAGAAGTTCTAATCCTGAGGCGCTGCATTATCATCGGTACGCAGCCGTTCACACTGGACGCTACCTATAGGCGATTTAGCAAAGAGTCAGGATTATGGCCTTTTTCGAGAACTTTACCCAGGTCATCCGCCAGAAGTGGTTGGACTATGTACAAGCCAATCGCGGCTGGCTAACGCTGCAAATGCAGCAGACCTCGGTTCGCACTCCCGATGGTGGTCGGCGGCCTTCCTCCTTCTTAATTTTGGGGGTGGTCAACGCTCTGGAACCCAAGCTGTCTAACCTGATGGTGCCCTTCTACCAGCTCAACTCTGACGAAGATGCGCTAGTGGAGGTGCTGGGGCTCAACTTTGACCCAGAGATGGTGTTAGACAACAGTGAAGTACCCACCACCATTGAGGCCAACGACGACCAACCACTACTGCCCGATGCGCCCGACTTATAGAGCCAGGTTTATAGACCCAATTCAGGGGCGGTTTTCTGGTTTAATCAATCTCTGGACATGAGGTTGGCGTACCCCGCCCTGAGGATTTGTGAATAGTAACCAACTACGGCGATCGCTCAAAATCAAGTGGTTAACCTACTACCGGGACAACCGCGAGTGGATCGACAAACTAGGCATTTGGGTAACATCGGACGGCCAGCGGCGGCCCTCATCGGGGTTTATCCTCGGCGCACTAGCGGCCCTGGAACCCGACTTGAACAACCTGCTACCGGTGGTCGTAGAACTTAGCAGCAACCCCGACCGTATTATTGCCGCCCTGGGTTTAAATATCAGCCCGAACCAGGAGCTAGAGGTGCTCGAACAGGAACAGAAAATGTTGCCCAGTAGCACCCAAACCGAGGTATCCCTGGTGCAGCCAGCACCCGTCACCTTAGAAGCTCCTGCTCCGCCACCCCCCGCCTATGACGACGAAGCTTGCACAGGTTCCAACGGACGGGAGGATGATCGACCCAGGCCGTAGTGTCCTTTATTCCCACTCCTGCCATGACTCTTGCCCAAGCCCAAACTCAGAACCTCGAATTTGACTGCGATACCGGCAACTACCATACCTTTTGCCCTATCAGTTGCGTGGCCTGGCTCTACCAGAAAATTGAAGACAGTTTCTTCCTTGTCATCGGCACTAAAACCTGTGGCTATTTTTTGCAGAACGCTATGGGAGTGATGATTTTTGCCGAACCCCGCTATGCAATGGCCGAGCTAGAGGAAGGGGATATCTCTGCTCAGTTGAACGATTACGAGGAGTTGAAGCGGCTGTGTGAGAGCATTAAGCGCGATCGCAACCCCTCCGTCATCGTGTGGATTGGCACCTGCACCACCGAAATCATCAAAATGGATCTAGAAGGGCTGGCTCCCCGGCTGGAAGCGGAAATCGGCATTCCCATCGTAGTGGCCCGCGCCAACGGCCTCGACTACGCCTTCACCCAGGGGGAAGATACCGTCCTGGCGGCAATGGCCCAGCGCTGCCCCACCAGCGATGAAGTCACCACCGCCGCCGAAAAAGAAGAGCGCAATAGCATCCAAAAGCTACTCAGCTTTGGCCGCAAAAAAGAAGAGATTGATACTGAAGAAAGCGAATACCACGATCACCCGCCCCTGGTGCTGTTTGGCTCTGTGCCCGACCCCATCGTCACTCAAATGACGCTGGAACTAAAGAAACAGGGCATCAAAGTCTCTGGCTGGCTGCCCGCCAAGCGCTATACCGAGCTACCCGTGATCGACGAAGGCTACTACGTAGCAGGTATCAACCCCTTCCTCTCTCGTACCGCTACCACGCTGATGCGCCGCCGCAAGTGCAAACTCATTGGCGCGCCCTTCCCCATTGGCCCCGATGGTACCCGCGCCTGGGTCGAAAAAATCTGCTCGGTCTTTGGCATCGAACCCCAGGGACTGGACGAGCGCGAAGCCAAAATCTGGGACTCCCTGGAGGATTACCTGGCTCTGATTCGCGGTAAATCTGTCTACTTCATGGGCGACAACCTGTTGGAAATCTCCCTGGCCCGCTTCCTCACCCGCTGCGGCATGACAGTACAGGAAATCGGCATTCCCTACATGGACAAGCGCTACCAGGCGGCAGAACTGGCCCTGCTAGAGAAAACCTGCCTGGATATGGGCCAACCCTTGCCCAAAATCACTGAAAAGCCAGACAACTACAACCAAATTCAGCGCATTCAGGAACTGCACCCCGACCTGGTAATCACCGGCATGGCCCACGCCAACCCTCTGGAAGCCCGCGGCATCAGCACCAAGTGGTCGGTGGAGTTTACCTTCGCCCAAATCCACGGCTTCAGCAACGCCCGCGACATCCTTGAACTGGTGACGCGACCCCTGCGCCGCAACAACAGCCTCAAAGACCTGGGCTGGGACAAGCTGGTGAAGGAGGAAACGAAGGTGTAGACCAAAAGCCGGGTTTCTTCGAGGAACCCGGCTTCTTTGGTTTGTAAGGAGATGAAAGCCTAGACTTGAAAATAGGCTTGTTACGATAACAGGTAGTCGCGATCACCTCTCTTACTATGATCGATGCCCAAAGCCTGATACCGACTGAGTATCCTCACATTGTCCTCAGTCAAGACAATATCCCTTTGATTGCGGGGACGACGATGAAGGTGGTCGAGCTAGTGATGGCTCAAAGAGCCTACGGTTGGACCCCGGAAGAGATTCACATTAACCATCGCTACCTGAGCATGGGGCAAATTTATGCGGCCTTGGCCTACTATTGGGATCACCATAAAGCCCTAGATGCTGATATTCAGCGGCGAGAAACCTATGTTGCTGAGCTAGAACAGCAGGCTGAAGAATCACCCTTTGTCGCTCGACTCAAGGCCCAAGGGTTGTTGCCATGAGCCTGGCTCTCTACATGGATGAAAATGTTCATGGGGCAATTACCAACGGGCTACGCCAGGGGCAAGTCGATGTCTTAACGGTTCAAGAAGATAATCGCAGTGGAATGGCTGACCCTGAGGTTTTAGATCGGGCGACTGAGCTACAGCGGGTGTTGTTTTCCCAAGATGATGACTTGCTGGCTGAAGCCAAGTCTAGGCAAATGTCAGCCGTTACTTTTCCTGGAGTTGTGTTTGCCCGCCAATCAAAGGTCTCAATTGGCACCTGCATTAGAGATCTTGAGTTAATCGCCAAACTGGGTAAGGCCGAAGAGTTTGCCAATCGAGTTCAGTTTTTGCCTTTGTAGGCAGAAATTTAATAGAGGAATCGCCCTCCATCACACACAGCATTAAGCATTACCGTTGGCTGCTTGGGGGTACCAATGTAGTCGCAATTCCTCCTCTATAATTCTGATTAGAGAACAATATTAAAACCAACGACTAATTAATTCATTCCTCATCGTTTTTCCTATCCTGCTCGTAGCTTCTTGGTGGCAGTAAGTCTGGTCGCACGTATAAGACTGCTTGATTAAAACTCTGCCACTGCTGTCGGGCTTCTTCCTCCGAGGATGGAACAATAAAACCAAGGATTTTCTGCAAATCTGGAAGATAGAGATCGAAAGCAGATTTAACGGCAACTCGCCATCTCAATCCGCACTGCTCTGACTATGAGTATGGGTAACATAGTAGGAAATACACCTCACACAGCTATGGCCCAAGCCACTGACGATCTCAACGCTAACCCTACCCAGGCGCAGCAGATTCTCGAAGCAGTGCGGGAGTTGCGTCAGGAGGTTGAGCAGGCTAACCGAGCAAACAGCGAGTTTAACCAGAAGTTTGACAACTATCAGAAAGCAACCCAGTGGGTTGTGCAACTGGCCTTTAGCCTGATTGCCGCTGCCACTGTGACCGTTATCGTTTCAACGGTACTAGGGCAGTGAAGCGATCGCGAAGCTGTGGTCGGCGATCGAAACAATCACCGTCCAATAGGCATTGGTGACTCGAACTTGCCTACCTAAAGGCGTTTCGACCTCAAAATAGACAGGTTCTATAGCAATATCCTCACCCCAATCGTGAAGCTCCAGACAGCGATATTCAGCGGCGGGAAACCTACGTTGCCTAGCTAGAGCAGTAGGAGAAGAGTTCCCCTTTGTCGCTCGCCTCAAGGCTCAAGGGCGGCTGCCATGAACAGACTATTCGGCGAACATTTCAGCCAGGGTTTCTAGCGCCAGGCTTTGTTCGGCGGGGCTAATTTGTCCTAAGTGCTTGATCAGGCGAGTTTTGTCTACAGTGCGGATCTGATCTAAAACGATTTGCCCAGCCTTACCCTGAAACTGACAGGCCACGCGGGTTGGGTAGCGGCGACCCTTTGTGGTCATAGGGGCAATGATGACTGTAGCAATGTAGCGGTTCATTTCATTTGGGGAGATCACTACACATGGGCGGCTCTTCTTGATCTCACTACCGATAGTGGGGTCAAGGTTAATCAAAAAAACGTCGAAGCGGTTTACGACCAATCCCATTCAGCATCATCCCAGTCAGTAGTGCTAAGGTCGTCAAGTAGAGTGTCGTCGTGGTACTCAGCCATAGCAGCAAAGGCATTGTCCCAGCCGACCCGCTGACAAGGGGCAGAACGAATGACGAGGCGATCTCCTTCCACTTCTACTTCTACCTCAGCACTGAGGCCGCTTTGCTCTAGCAGCAGCTTGGGGATGCGAATGCCCTGAGAGTTGCCAATCTTGACGATGCGAGTTCTGATGGCTGTGCCCATGGAACGGAAGCCTTTCCTTACTTAGTGATTACATTGTAGATACGTTTACTTAGGCGCGTCAAATTTAACCACTAGTTTGATAAAAGCTCCCCGACAGATGACGGGCTCCTGCTGCCACAGCGGCTCTTGGGTCAACTGGGCCTATTCGAGCACAATGACAGGGCGAAAGGCGATTTCGGTGCCCAGCAGCTTGACCAGGCAGCGGTTGACATTGGTACTTCAACAAATGCCGCAGCCACACCTCTAGATGCGACTCTCTACTGCCCGCTTTTCACTGCGCTCCACACCGAGCGCACCATTAAGCTTCGTTGCATGGCCCGAGCGGGGTACACGGCCTGTGTTAGTTTCGATATCGTTGCATATTTTATCGATGTTTAATACTAACGAGGTTGTTCCCGTGGCCCTGCCAAACCAGTTAGCTCCAGTCCTGACCGAAACTCGCGAAGACTTTTCCGAATACGTCGCCCATCTGCAACTGCACATGACTTTGCAGGCCCGTAATCTGGTGCCTTCCTTAAGTCAGCCGCGCGATCGCCGCCAAGATCTGCTGCACGAGACTCAGGCCAATATCGAAAAGCTGGTCTCTCGCCAGGGTTTCTAAGGTTGGCTTTGCCCTGTTTTCGAGTGGATAGATCAAATCTCAACGGCTACCCAAATTCCATCCACATGGCGGTGCAAGCCGACTTGAATCCCCTGCAAACCAACCTGGTAGCGCTCTAAGGTGCGCATTTCATGGGTGGGGTTAGCTGGCTTCAGGGTAATTTGTTCATCTCCCTCCACGTAATAAACGTGCTTGAGGGTGGTTCCTTCGCCCTCAATCCACACCACCGCGATCTGCCCAGGGGGGATGGCCCAAAGATCCTGTGTCGGACGAATGACAACCATATCGCCATCTAAGATTTGGGCATCAGCCATGCTGTCGCCATACACCTGGAGCGCATAGTCGCCCTTTTTATAGCACTTACCATCCAGATAGACCCGGTCAGTATAGCTAGCGGGATGTTCAGTCAGGTAGCCTGCCTGAATTACTCCTCGTAATGGCAGCTCAGTGGACAACAACCGGATAGCGCGAGCTCTGCCCTGCTGCCTTTCGATATAGCCTTTTTCCTGCAACCGCTTAAGTAAATCCTGAACCAGGGAAGTTGAGGTGGCTTGCAAGGCCGTCTTGAGTTCGCGAATGGTAGGCGCGTAGCCATAACAGTCAATCCATCGCCTCAAAATTTTGTGCAGACGACGCTCAGCAGGAAGTAAAACCATACTCAAAACTAATACATACGTATTAGTTTTATCATTCCTGATTCTCTATAGCAATAGGTTCATTTGTCTCAAAGCATTCATAACCTTCATCTCCTCCGAGAAAGGGCATCCAAACAGCCGAGCGGGTTGATGAGAAGTTGGAACTGGCGATTTTGGATTTCGGGTGAGGTAGAGTGAGTCAAATCTACACAAAACTAAGCGAGGGACAAGCCAGATCGCTCGCCCCCCGACAAACCCAATATTGGCTATCTTCTACAGTGTCGCAAATACGTCGCGGGCAGCGGCGATGGTCTGGTCAATATCGGCATCCGTATGGGCCAGGGAAGTAAACCCAGCTTCAAACTGCGAAGGAGCCAGATAGACGCCGCGCTCTAACATGCCGCGGTGAAACCGGCTGAACTTATCCAGGTCAGATAGCTTTGCTTCCTCGTAGCGGGTGATTGGGCCGGGGTGGAAGAACAGGCCGAACATGGCGCTGATGTAACCCCCATAAACCTCATGCCCAGCATCACGAGCCGCTTGTAGAAGCCCATCGGTGAGTTTAGCGGTAAGGCGCTCTAGTTCGTCATAGGTGCCGGGGCGTTGGAGCAGTTCCAGGGTTTTGATGCCAGCGGTCATGGCCAGGGGGTTGCCAGATAGAGTACCGGCCTGGTAAACCGGGCCAGCCGGGGCAATCATCTCCATAATCTCCCGGCGACCGCCATAGGCCCCTACGGGCAGGCCACCGCCAATGACCTTGCCCAGGGTTGTTAGGTCGGGGGTGATGTTGAATTTGGCTTGCGCCCCACCGTAAGCAATCCGAAAGCCCGTCATTACCTCGTCAAACACCAGTAAGGCGTTGTTTTCGCGGGTAATTTCGCGCAGACCCTCCAAAAATCCGGCATCTGGGGTGATAAAACCAGAATTGCCTACGACTGGCTCCAGAATCACCCCGGCGATTTCTCCAGGATTTTGAGCAAACAGGGCTTTCACTGCCTCCAGATCGTTGTAGGGGGCGGTGAGGGTGGCACTGGTGGCCGCCTTCGGCACACCAGGAGAATCGGGCAAGCCTAGAGTCGCCACACCAGAGCCAGCCTGCACCAGGAACATATCGGCGTGGCCGTGGTAGCAACCTGAAAATTTAATAATTTTGTCGCGCTGGGTGTAGGCGCGCATCAGGCGCAGCACGGCCATGCAGGCTTCTGTGCCAGAGTTGACAAAGCGCACCATCTCAATGCTGGGCACCGCCTGAATTACCATTTCAGCCAGCACATTTTCTAAATAGCAGGGAGCGCCAAAGCTGGTGCCCTTTTCCAGGGCCGCCGACAGCGCTGCCAGCACCTCTGGATGAGCATGGCCACAAATGGCAGGCCCCCAGGTGCCCACATAGTCGATATATTGGTTGCCGTCTACATCCCAAATGTAAGCCCCTTTGACCCGGTCAAAGACAATGGGCTGACCCCCTACCGACTTAAACGCCCGCACTGGAGAACTCACGCCTCCCGGCATGAGGTTCTGGGCGGCGGTAAAAATCTCTTGTGAACGTGATGTTTTTAATGGGGCTGTACTGACCAAAACACTTTCCTCTCAGATACCTGAATTAATGATCTGGGGCTGGTTTCGGCAGAAGCCATCAACGGCTAAGGCAACGGGCCAGTTAGCCTTAGCCCTGCCAAGAAACTGACAAACCGAACCAACGCACACCCAGAAGTCCAGACGCAAAGCGCGCCTAGATTTAGCTGTGATTATTATCCTATTGATTGGATAGGTCGGGTTGACAGTTATTAAGGAATGTAGCGCTAGCGCATCAGGTGATGAATTCGCCCGCTCTTGATCTGCACAACGGGATGATTTGAAATTCTCACCAGATGTTCGTCATGAGTCGTGACAATGACCGTAATGCCGATGGAGTTGAGCTTTTTGAGGATTTTAATTACCTGTAGGGAGTTATCAGCATCCAGGTTGCCCGTAGGTTCGTCGGCTAACAGTAGCGGTGGCGTGTTTACGACAGCTCTAGCAATGCTAACCCGCTGTTGCTCACCCCCCGATAGCTCGTCAGGGAAGCAGTGAGCCTTATGTTGCAGTCCCACCATTTTCAGCGTGGGCCACAGACGACGGTGAATTTCTTTACGGGTAAAGCTCTGCGCCCACAGCACAAAGGCCACATTCTCGGCCACAGTACGACGCGGAATGAGCTTGTAATCCTGAAATACCACACCAATGCGGCGGCGCATCATAGCTAGTTGATTACCCCGCAGTTGAGCAATGGGCTCATCGGCCACCAAAATTTCTCCGGCGGTGGGGCGCTCGTAGCCATAGAGAAGCTTTAGCAGGGTCGATTTGCCAGACCCGGATGGGCCAGTAACAAATAAAAAATCGCCTTGGCTAACGGTTAAGTTAACCTCTGTTAGGGCTGTGCTGCCGTTGGGATAAATCTTTTCGACTTTAGACATGGCCACAATCGCGGAGGCCGAAGCTTGAGTCGGGCCTGGAGGGGGCACCACGGGCTCTTTAGTTTTGTTGGATATCAAAGCCACTCCTTGCGCTGGCACCACAAGTTTGAATCGATCCTGAAGCTTTGCCCGCACCTCTTCGGGCAGGCGGCTGAGGCGAGAGTTGTCAGCGGTGCGAGGTAAAACCGAGGTCATAGGGTGTCCTAACTGAGGTCACTGGCCAAGAAATACAGGTGAAATGCACTTTAGCAGGGCAGTTGTTGAACAACATGGCTTTTGGGTCGCCATTGTACTGGAAAGCCTGTGCCCAGCAAAAGCCCTATTTGTTTTTTCAATAATCTTCACAGTTTTTTATAACTTAACCCGGCCTATTGCCAGCAGATAACAAGCCCCAGTGGAAAAAAAAGCCGTGCCAGCAGAGGCATCGGCTGCAACTTATAGAGTTTATACGAACTCACTCAGTGCTAGGCCGCATCTTCTCGTTCGATGTAAAGGAACAGAAAGGCCATCGCAGCCGCCGGAAATACAATACCAACCAGAGGTACCAGAATAGAGGGTAAAAAAGCAGCAGGCATAAGTTTTTTTCCTTTCAAAGCAAATTACAGCCTGAGCATAAGACTACTCTGATTAGATCCGCTATATGTCCTTTTCGTTACAATCTGTCTCAACCCGCCCTAGCGAAGCCCCTGGCGACAGAGCAGGCTATCTAACCAGACGGATTTCTCAGCCGCTAAAGGTGGAACTGGGTCAATCGTGTAGTTGATGGCCACTGCATAACCCGCGCGGTCATACGCCTGATTCAGGAGCGAGTACAAATCAATACTGGGCTGATTGGCTTCAGCTACCAACGGTAGAGCAAAGGTTGGAACTGCATCCTCCAGGTTAAACAAATACAAATCAGCTCGTGGACGTTGGGAGCTACGACTAACCAAAATTCTATAGTCACTTGGAGGAACTAGACCACTCAGTGGCATGATCATTCCGCCACGCAACAAATCAATTTCAACCAGGTGGGTTTTGCTAGCTAAAACCGCCTGTCGCTTAGCTTGGTAAGTTTCCCAACCTTTGCCAGGGCGCTTGTTAGTCGGTGACAGGAGTTCAATTACGGTAATAACGGCCTGAGTCGCTACCTCTCGGATTTCTAAATAGCCCTCACGCATTTCTAGCGGCATCGGTAACATCACTGTAACGGGACTCAGCAATGGGGAAGCTACGGCGATGCCGTTAGTTGTCTCAGTAGCGGTGACTTTGGTAGGCGTAGTCGGTCGAAATCGCTCCACCGTCACATCGGGGATACCAATCAGCACAGCCTCTTCTCCACTGAGTTCGTATACTCTCTTCTCGATGGCGGCTCGATAGGTTGGCAGCAGTTGAGGATTTAGCGTTTCAGCCAGCAAGCCAATTAATAGGTGATGAACCTCAGGCCATAGCTCTGGGTGCTCCAGATAGGGATTCATGCCAGGAAAGGGGGAGGGCATGGCGAGTTGCGCTTGACTATGACAGGGGTTAGTTCACGACGAGTTCCATCCTAGCAGTATCTACAATTTCCGGGCTGGACGTGGGTTGACTAACAAAACTCTTGTGAATTATCTGTGATATTGAAAACTTTCATACAGACTCGCATCCTCGTGCGACTTAGCATGAGCAACGCCTATCTCCAAGTAGTCAGGAGTCAGGAGTCAGGAGTCAGGAGTCAGGAGTCAGGAGTCAGAAGAGGTAGCCAGATTTTGCTATCGAATGCTAAAGCTGATTCTCAGCTTCGTTCACTAAAGCCAGGGCGCTCCGCCAAACCAGATAACCCGTTTGGTTCAGGTGCAGACCATCGGTAGTCAGGTCGGGGCGCAGATAGCCATCGCCATTGACGAAGAGAGGGTAGAGATCCAGGTACTCAATGTCTGTTTCTGCAACAACCTGCTTGAGTTGATCGTTGACAGCAGCGATTTGCTCAGGCGAAATGGCCAGCAGGCGATCGCGCCCTTCCCAAGTAGCCGCTGCACCACCGTGGGGCAAAATTGACTGCACCACAATTCTGGACTGAGGATGGGCGGCTTGCAGGTACTCTACTGTGGCGCGAACGTTGAAAACCAGATTATCTGCTGAGCCTCCCCAAACTAGATCATTAATGCCGATCATAATGAAAAACGCTTCTGGGTTGTTTTGATCCAGCAGATACAGTCGATTCAGCAAGCCGCTGGAGTTTTCTCCAGAAATAGCCTGATTTAGCCAGGTTCTATGCCCCGGCAACATATTAGATGGAAACCATAAAGTCAGCGAATCGCCCAGTAACACTGTCTGACGGGGGAGTTTCGCTAGTGCTGCGGCCTCAGCCTCAGCTTGCAGCAGCGCCACCCACTGCTGGTAGTCCAGGGTGTAGCGCTCCCCAATAATGGCGACGGATGAAGGTGTGGCTACAGCCTGCTGATCGGTCGCGAAGGCATTAGCCGAAGGCAAAACCGGCTCAACGGTGCGGGTAAGCTGGCGCAGCAACACCAGCACCGTAATAAATAGCAGCCCATTCAGCACTATCGACAACAGTGCCCAGGGAGGAATTTCCTGGAGGCGATGGAGAACATCGGTTAGCCGACGGTTACGCTGTTGAGGTGAGGCCACAGTCTTAAAATCGCCAGAACTGAAAGTTTAAAACCACGTTGATGTTGCCCACTTGCACCGGTTTGAGCAACGTATCCCATACGAAGGAATAATCCTAATGGCTCAAATTGTAGATAGATTTTCTTCAACAGACCACTAATTCGGCCAGCTTGCGCTGCTGTTTACACATTAAAGCGAAACAGCATTACATCCCCTTCCTGCACCACATAGTCTTTGCCTTCGCTGCGCACCAGCCCTTTCTCTTTAGCGGCTGTCATGGATCCAGTGTCTATCAGATCCTGGTAGGCCACAGTTTCAGCCCGAATAAAGCCCCGCTCAAAGTCTGTGTGGATTACACCTGCCGCCTGGGGAGCCAGCATGCCAGCCTTAATGGTCCAGGCGCGAGTTTCCTTGGGGCCAGTCGTGAAGTAGGTGCGTAGCCCTAGGAGTTGGTAGGTGGCCCGAATCAGGGTCATCAAGCCGCCTTCCGTCACTCCTAAAGCTTCTAGAAAGTCCTTTCGCTCGTCGTCACTGAGGTCGATTAATTCCGACTCTACCTGGGCCGAAATCACCACCGCTTGGGCATTTTCTGCCGCGGCTATGGCCTTGACTTGCTCTACCCAGGCATTGCCGCTAGCCAGGTCATCCTCAGAGACGTTGGCGGCATAAATCACAGGCTTGCGAGTCAGCAGGCCTAAGGGCTTAATAATCGCCTCGGCCTCGTCATCCAGCTCCACTTGCCGGGCGGTTTTACCTTCGTTAAGCACTGGCAGCAGCTTTTCTAGAATGATTAGCTCAGCCTGGGCATCTTTATCCGCGCGGGCTTGCTTGCGCACGCGATCAATCCGACGTTCGATTTGGGTCAGGTCAGCCAGGGCCAGTTCCAGGTTAATCACTTCGATATCGCGGACTGGATCCACAGAGCCAGAAACATGGATAATATCGTCATCCTCAAAGCAGCGCACCACGTGCACAATGGCGTCTACCTCGCGGATGTTAGCCAAAAACTGGTTGCCCAGCCCTTCGCCCTGGCTGGCGCCCTTGACCAAGCCCGCAATATCCACAAACTCAACCCGGGCGGGAATAGTTTCTGCTGAAGTAGACAGCTTGGTCAATACCCGAAGGCGGGCATCGGGAACCGCGACCACGCCCACATTGGGTTCGATGGTGCAAAAAGGAAAATTGGCAGCCTGGGCTTTGGCATTGGCCACTACAGCGTTAAACAACGTGGATTTACCAACGTTAGGAAGGCCAACAATTCCAGCTCGTAACATGGTTTAGGGATAGATGAGGGGCAGTTGAGTAAACCTCTTTATCAGCATAGAAGAGGACAGAGCAAATTCGCTGGGATGTTGCTATACCCTATGAACTAAAACCAGTCAGGAAGGATAGCAGCATGAGCAGCAACAGGGGGCAAGCCCAAAATAGCCAGCGCAAGGGGCAGCAGGACAAGGGGCAACAAGCGAATGATGCACCGCGTGAGGGCGGTTGGCTGCCCTCACGCCAGATGGCCGTGGTGCTGGTCGTCGCCAGCCTGGGCCTAAGCTTGGCTGGTTGTGGTTCAGTGGGCACGTCTAGCGGCTTAGAAAATTCAACTAGCGACACGAGCAACCAGTTTGTGAATCGCTCGGTGCGAGGCAACCTCCTGGTTAGCAAAATGCTACCAGTCCGCCTGAGGTTGCGGAATGGCTGGCAGCCCGCCCCTGAAAATATCCTCCACGACAGCGCCGACCTGCAAGCCTACAATCCTGATGCCGATATTTTTCTAATCGTGCTGGGCGAAAGGCGCGCTAGTGTTATGGCTGGCAGCCTGGAAGAGCAGGCCAGCCGTTACATTCAGCTTATGAAGACGGGGATGTCTCAAACGCTTGCCAATGAGTCTTTGACTGGAGTGAACAGCATTGGGTCTGCTCCGGCTGTGCAGTACGAGCTACGCGGTGTGTTTCTGGACAAACCCGTTGCTTACCTGCACACTACGGTGCAACTGGATGAGAATTACTACCAGGTCGTCGTTTGGACCCCAGACGACCTACGAACCGCCAACATTGGTGAGATGAAAGCAATTGTGCAGGGATTTGGCCCCGACCAACGCTAATGGCTGAGCCGTTCTGTGGCGTAATAGTTAAAGACAGCCCGAAGGAGAAGAGTTAGTGTGATCCAGCGATCGCTTACCCAGCCCACGCAACCGAGAAGCCAAACCATTTGGAGGCCATACCTGCCTCTGCAAAACTGGCTTAGGTCAGGCATCGTACTCGTTAGTCTGGTCATCCTGTTGTGGTTTGGCTGGGGTGGCCAGCCCACAGCTCTAGCCGGACTCAACGACGACAACTACGACGGCAATATTTTTGCTCTCTATGCGGGCAATGGGTCGCTAGTGCCGCCCCACGTTTCCCTGGAGCAGTCTCTCAAGTATGGCAAACCGGCACTAGTAGTCATTTATGTGGACGATAGCCGCGATTGCAAAAAGTTTTCGTCGGTGATTTCTCAACTGCAAGCCCCCTACGGGCGGGTGGCCAACTTCATTCCCATCATGGCCGATTCCATTCCGGCTAAAGATAGCTACGACCCCAGCGAAGTGGGCTATTACTTCCGTAATGCGGTGCCCCAAACCCTGGTATTTGATGCCAACGGCAAGCTGGTCTTCAACCAAACTGGTATTGTCTCCTACGAAGCCATTGATGATGTGATGCGCGAAGTCTTTGACCTACTACCCCGAACTGAATCTGTAGAGCTTCGTCGCCGCCCAGTCAACGAAGTAAACACAGAACTGGTACCGGCACAATGAACAGAATGATAGGGCAATAGGAGGGTAGTTGCCGTTGCAGCGTTTAATTGTGCAGCCAGAGCAATGGGAGGCCGACCAAATTCGGCTCACGGCTGACCAGCAGCATTACCTCTATCGCGTGCTGCGACTTGGGGCTGGCGATCGCTTCCTGGCCCTCGATGGCCTGGGTAGCCAGTGGATAGCTGAGCTAACCGCCATCGCTGGAATCGCAACCCTGGCATCCTCCGGCCATTCCTTTATCCCGGCTTCTACCGTCTCATCCCCAGTCATTACCCTGGCGGTGGCCTTACCTAAGGGCAGCGGCTTTGATGAGGTAGTGCGGCAGGCCACAGAATTAGGCGTTACCACCCTCCAGCCTATGCTGACCGAGCGCACTCTTCATCATCCCAGTTCGCAAAAACTAAAGCGCTGGCAGCGCATTGCCGCCGAAGCCACAGAGCAGTCGGAGCGGCTTCTGATGCCCAGGCTCAAAGCACCGGTATCGTGGCAGCAGTATCTTCAGCAGGCCGAGGCCGAGCAGCGCTGGCTTTGTGTGGCCCGTAGACCAGCCCCTCATCTGCTTACCCTGGCTCAGCAGCACCTTGCTGAGGAGATTGCTATTGCCACAGGCCCAGAAGGGGGATGGACAGAGGCCGAAATTACGGCGGCTATCGAGGCTGGATTTCAACTGGTCTCCCTGGGGCCTCAAATTCTTAGAGCGGTAACAGCTCCGTTAGCCGCGTTGACCCTTGTGATGGCGATCTCGCACAGCAAGGTCTAGCCGCTAACTCACTCAAAAACTACTAGCAAGTTAGCGGCGAGGAACTTCATCAATCAAGCGGCTTGACAAAATCCTCTTCGGAGTAATTATCAATAGCAAAAAACTATTGCAAATACCCCCTAAAATTCGCTACTATTCTCATTAAGGAAATGCTAATGAAATTCTCTGGGGAGGGATTAGGTCGTGGTTGCATACACTCCATCTGCCCTGAAAGCCGAACTCAATGAGCGTGGTTGGCGCATGACTCCCCAACGAGAGACCATGCTTAAAACCTTTCAGAATTTACCTGAGGGCACTCACCTCAGTGCCGAAGATCTTTGTGAGCTGCTGGATAAGGAAGGCGAACCGATTAGCCTCTCCACGATTTACCGCAATCTCAAGCTGATGGCGCGCATGGGCATTTTGCGAGAACTAGAGCTAGCCGAAGGTCAGAAGCGCTATGAAATTAATCAGCCTGCGCCCCATCACCATCACCATCTCATTTGTGTTCGCTGTAATAAAACCATCGAGTTCAAGAACGACTCGGTGCTTAAGGTAGGAGCTAAAACAGCTGATCGCTCAGGCTACCACCTGCTCGATTGTCAGTTGCTGATTCATGCTATTTGCCCAACCTGCCAGCGATCGATTGTGCCCTTATAAGCGACAACTGAATCAATCTTGATGGACTTGGCTACAGTACTTCGTGAGTGTATTTGTGCTGCTTCACGTTGTCTGAGCGGGAGACTTTATTTTTGGGGTTCAGAATCCGAGGCTTTTCTGTGGAGTAGTTCAAATCAGTCCGAACGGTTCCCACAGGAATTAGCTGGGTTGCTGTTGGACGGTGCTGATAGGTGCGGGCGGCGGCGAATACCCGCTGCTCAAAGTCAGCACAGTGCTGAGGCGGTACGGGCAGTTCATTTTCGTTAAGTTGAGATGGGTCAAAAGCCAACGCCTGGGCCAGCGTTGTCCCCCAAACCTGACGGTAGGAGGTTGGAATCCCCTGCAACAGCGTCTCTACATAGGCCGATGGTACAGGCTCAACCACCTCTACAGCTTCAGTTTCTCCTTCTTGCCGTCGGTAGCAGGTCGCCAGGCCCAATAGAACGTAGCTATCGGGAGTCAAATCTGGAGCCGAGGGGTAAGCAGGGGCTTGAGTCATAGCGATGGTAAGGACAACAGGTAAATTTAATGGACGCTGGTGCGGATCATTCAAATTTTAGCCCCTGGCCCCGACCTAAACCGTCCAACTTGCAAAACTGTCACAAAACAAAAACCCACTGTCATGGCAATCCGATTTGATAAAGACAACGTAGAACCTATGTAGTGCTTCACGGGTAGATGACATTGTTTACATACCGAGAAACTATGTAAACACTCTCCGTGAAATCTCGTAGTATGTTCATTCAATTCCAAAAATGGAGATGAATTTTCTTTAGTTATCTACGTCCTTTTGCGGTTTGGTCCTTTTGACATTGGTGCCACTATATCGGTACTTGGAGCATACCTAGTCTCACACGGAGTCACTATGGGCATCTACGGGAAGCACAGTCCAGCAAAACGATTAGCCTCTGGCCAAGGGTCAACATCCAGGGTTGCCCTGCTCTCTGCCGGTCATTCGCAGACCATGCAGCCTCCAGAACCCTGGCTACTAGATCTGTCTGACGACGCGCTTGGTCATTCTGCGGTGCAAGCAGTCCGCCAAGGAAACTACCCATGGGCACGGCAGTTGCTCACTCAACTGATTGAGCGCCATCCGCTGCGGGCGGCTTACTACAGCAACCGAGGACTGGTTCATCTATGGTGTGGCGACCAGCAAGCAGCTCTAAAAGACTTTAACCAGGCCATTGACCTAGCACCTGATTTAGATCAGGCCTATAACAATCGAGCTAATTGCTACGCTGCAATGGGTTGCTCAGTAGAGGCACTGCTAGATTACGACCATGCGGTTGAGCTCAATCCGTTTAACACGCGCGCCCGCATTAACCTGGGGGTCACACTGCGAGATTTAGGCCACCTGGACGATGCGCTTACTTGCTTTGATGATGCGCTGTTGTTCTATCAGCTAGCTGAGCATAGCTATGCCGAGCGAGGCCGCACCTACCACCTGCGGGGCGACTGGAACTGTGCCCTAGCGGACTATCACCGCTGCCTGGATGTGGCGGCCAAGCTGGAGCCAAGCTACTCGCTAGAACAGTTGGTGCAGCGGGTACAGGGTTGGATGCACGAGCTAATCCCCGCTGTTGCTGAGGCTTAGTCGATAGCAATGGTCTGAGGCCCACCTCCATTGTGGTGATGGGAAGCCACACCAGTCCCTGTAGCTGCAACACCCTGACGGCTTAGCCAGCTTTTTACGGGTTCATCGGTCAAACTTAGCCGCAACAGCCCTGAGGCAAAGCCTCCTAAAAAGGCAGTTGGATGACCCAAAAGTTCTTGGACAAAGGGAGATAGTTCATCTAGAAACATAGCGTTCTCATCAGGCTTTGGGAGGTTACTCTACGATCGTACCTTGAAAATTTGCTCAGGTACGGTTTAGTCCTGTGCCAAAATGCTCTGAAAGGCGGCGTCAATCGTTCTGGAAACTCTACAAAAGCGAATCAAGCTTTGCAATTCCTTTAAAGTTCTCGGCGCTATCTGGCCAATTCACTTGTTCCGAAAATAGAAAGCTATGCAATACTCATAGGTGCTAGCGAGCGCCGTTGCTTGCGCAAGCCTTCTCACTCTTTAATTTAGGGATCAGGTACTGTTGAAGTTCTAAATCCCTAGAAAAGCACTGGGGAGGGCATCGTCACTGGATTCTGAGCTAGCACATTAGGCTGTGCTTTGATCTCTGGGTTGATTTCAATGATTGTTCCTGAACGCTCGATAGTACAATGAGGAACCTATAACTTTAAGGCGTTAATGAAGGATAGGGCAGCCATCATAGCTTGGTGTTCAGGTGCTGGGGCACTGGTAATTTTGCTGCTCCTAATTCAGTCTACAGTGGGGCGATCGTCCATCCCAGAGCAGCGCTCGTCTAATCTGCAATCCCTTGAGGTTCAGCCGGTGCCGCTGCCACCACCGCCCGATGTTTCGCCCGATGCGTTTCAGGGGCAGCTAGAACGCGACCTGACCGATCAAAAAGATCTAGCTGAAGACTTAGAGAAAGAACTTAAAGCCCAGCAAGATTTGACCGCCGACCTGAAATCTCAACTTGAGCGGCAAGAGCAAGAAACCGATCAGGTGATGGAGCAACTTGAGGCTTATCAAAGCTCTGTTCAAACTATGTCAGAGCAGCAAAACCAATTGATTAACTCCATTCCCCGGCAAAACGAGACTCAGACCATGCTGCTGTGGGGGATTTTTGGCCTGTTTATGCTGCTGATTGTGGGTGGCGGTGCCGCTTTTGTGATTTTTTCGCTCTGGCTAATGCAAATTCAGCGTCAGCAGTACCGTCCTACGGTGGTTTATCAGGCTCGCATTCCGCCCGATCCCTATGGCTACTACGAACGGCGGCCTTTGCCCCCAGCCGACAGCCGACAGCAGTACGTTCAATACGATGTCCGCCCCTTTGAAGATTAGGTCAACGTGCGGTGGCTAGAGCGGCATTTGGCTTAAGCTCTCTCACCACAATCGCCCTGTAGTAGCTTTAGCTTGGCCGCAAAGTATAGTCATTCCTCAGGCGAATTCTGCGGGATCACACCGGATTTCCACCATAAACCCGTCGGGGTCGTAAAAGTACACGCCGCGTCCGGTAGGGCGCGTGACTGGGCCGTGGGCGATGGCAATCTGGTTTGCATACAGCATCGCTACGGCCTGGTCAAACTCTTCTGGGGCAATGTCAAAGGCGAGATGATAGGCACGGGTAAAGGATTTTTCTGGGTCTGGATCGGGCGGTTCCAGGTCGGGGGCGTAGAATAAATCCAAAATTAGCCCGTCAGGAGTGATAAAGTTAGCCACCTTGCCCGTGGCTACCAGTTCTTTTAGAGTATCGTCCACGGCATCGCCGGTTAGCTCTTTCAGCCCCAGCAATTCCCCATAGAAGCAGCGGGAAGCGTCCATATTCTTGACGTTCAGGGCCAGGTGGTGGATGCGCCGAAGCTGACCCGGCGCGAGGGATACCACAGGTGAAGAGGTCGTTAGAAAAGAGGTCATCGAGATCGCCCTATGGTTGTTAGAGAGCCAATGTCAGCTGGGCTGAGGTTATCGTACATGACCTCACCGTCTTTGAACCAGACAATCCGCTGGCTGGCGCGGGCTACATCCGGCTCATGAGTGACCATTACGACGGTGATGCCGGTGGCATGGAGATCGGCAAAAATATTCAGCACGTCTTCTGTAGTGTGGGTGTCGAGGGCACCAGTGGGTTCATCCGCCAGCAACAGCAAGGGGCGGTTGACGATGGCTCTGGCAATGGCGACCCGCTGCTGCTGGCCACCAGAGAGTTGGCTAGGCCGGTTGTTGAGCCGTTCGCCCAGGCCCACTTGGGTAAGGGCCGAGATCGCCCGTTCCTGCCGCTCGGCCTTGCTCACCCCGGCATAGACCATCGGCAGTTCCACATTTTCTCGCGCTGTGAGCTGGGGCAGCAGGTGAAACTGCTGAAACACAAAGCCAATTTTTTGGTTGCGAATATGGGCTAGCTCCATGTCATCCAGGGTGGCCACATTCTGCCGATCAAAATAGTAGTCTCCCGCCGTAGGCCGATCCAAACAGCCAATCATATTCATAGCGGTGGATTTACCCGACCCCGATGGCCCCATAATGGCGCAGTACTCGCCTCGATGAATGCGCAAATCCACATTCCACAGCGCCCGCACTTCAGTATTACCAACCCCGTAGACCTTTTGCAGGTGGCGAAATTCAATCAGCAGCGTGGACACGGTGATACCTCTGCATAAATCCGCCAGAACAGCTTCTAAATAACACCATCACGGGTTCGTAACCTCATCCAGAATTTACCCCACACCCCCAAGGACACTCGCCATGAAAACACTCACCAACCGCTCTCGCCGCTGGCTATATGGAGCCGTACTCACCATTATAGGTGGGCTTTGCATGGTCCCTGGTGTCCCAGCCAGCAGTCTACAGTTCTCTGCACAGCCAGCCGAAGCCGCCTCCCTCGCCGCCGCAGACACACCCATTACTGAGGAACCAAGTACTACCCCCAGCCTGCCGGATTCGGTCAGCCAGGCCGTGCTAGCCGCCACCATTGAAGTCAGCGGGCTGGCCGCCGAAGCGTTGACCGTGCTGGAAAGCACCCAACAGACCTGGCCCGATGGTTGCTTGGGGTTAGCCAGTGAAGAAGAAATCTGCACCACGGCGTTAGTGGACGGCTGGCGGGTAAGCATCACCAGTGGTCAGCAAGGCTGGATTTTCCGCAGTGATGCCAGCGGCAACCAGGTGCGTCTGGAAGCTACCTTACCCGCCACGCTTGTGGAAGCTGTGCTGACGGCTGCCGCCCATCGTAGCGGAATTGCCCCTGAACAGCTTAAAATTTCTGCCATCGCAACCAACGTATGGCCCGATGGTTGCCTGGGCCTGGAGGTACCCGGCGAAAGTTGTACCCAAGCGTTGGTCGATGGCTGGCGAGTAGTCGTCACCGATGGCGAACGTACCTGGGCCTACCGCACAGATACCCAGGGTTTAGCCATCCGCTACGAATCCATCCTGCCTCGCTCAGTCATTAATGCTGTCTATCAAGCCATTGTCGATGAGGGAGAGGTATTAAGACCCTCCCGACTGGCCATTATCGAAGAAGAACAACGCACCTGGCCCAACGGTTGTTTAGGCATAGGCGGCGGGCGCTTTGATGAGGATCGATGCACTCAAAATATAGTAGACGGCTGGCGGGTAGTGGTTACCGATGGGACACGGCACTGGGTTTTTCATACTGATTTTACGGGTAGCCAGGTAGTGCTGGCCGCCAAGGAAAGCGTATCCCCATCAACGGCACCGGGCAGCGGGCGCTAGAACGGATCCTGAGTAATGTTGTAAAACTGGTAGCGCTCTTCAATCAGGCGATCCATATCCTCCGCGGCCAGTCGCCTGACGTAGTTCAGCTTTATCTCCTCCAGAAAATTGATTACCAGGGCCTCTAGTTCTTTGAGGTCTTCGTTTTCCTGAATTTGGATTTTGAAAGTGTCAGTGAATTTTTGAATTAAATCCTGAGTGAGCTTACCTCCTTCAGGATTTTCTACACTCCCTTTCACCACACCATAGAGATTGGCTGAAATCTGAGCGACAACCCGTTGGGCAATCTGGTCGGGCAGACCACCCACTCCAGGCAGTTGCTTAAAGCCCTGGTAGCCTGGAGCCTGGTCGAAGGCACGGGCGATGGTGTGCTTCAGCAGTGCGTCTACCTCTGGTTTGACTTGGGGCAGCACGTTGTAGACCGTCAAGGCCGCCAGCCGTTGAGACAGCACTTCGATTTCGTTGACACCGCTGACATCAATGTAGCGACGCTCTGGGTCGGTGCTGAGCAGGGCCTCGGTAATAGTGCCATCCCGAATAAGGGACTGTACCTGATCAATCAAGCGCAGAATCACGACCTCCGTGAGTTCTACAGCCACCTGGCTAAACATAAACCGGCTGATGCGATCTTTGGTTGGGTCTAAATCAATCAGGTTAGACTGATTCACCCGTATCGTCACTGGAATAATTCGCGCCAGCGCCAACCAGGGCAGCCGCAAAGCACTGAAGGGAATTACCAGCAGCACATCGTACCAGCGCCAGAGCAGGGCATCGCGCCAGGTGAAATTTTTGTAGCGGCGATCCAGATAAAAGCACCGGGCCAGAAGCTCTAACCCAAACAGCAGATTGAACCAGATATCGATCCGCCAGAACAGGTCTACAAACCCGCCATGAACCGCAATCCGGCGAAAGAAGTTGGTTTCAATAATGGGGCGAACATCGTTATTGAAAAATTCCATCTCACCAGCAAAACCGGCCTCACTGAGGTGGTCATAGCTCCAAAACTTGGCAAAAGAATCGGTAGCGGATTCTAGTCCCATGCGATCGCGCATCTTGTTCTTAATTCGCTCCAAATTTCCAGATTTATTCGCAATTTGAAACGGATTTTCGGCAATCATATCTGCGCTTTGGGTCTGCAAATTTTCTAAAATCTCCTGAGCTTCGGCAGAAACTAACCCAGTCTGAGCCACCTGTTCCTGGAACTGATTCACCGTGGCCAGGTAATTAGCCGTGAACCGATGCGGCTCAATGCCTTTAAAGGTTTCGCCATACCAGGTCGTGAACCCTGGCAGCCACCTTAGATAAAAATCTCGAAAGGGAATGTAGCTCAAATCCAGAATGACCAGCAGCAGGTTCAGCAACGCAATCATCGCCATCACGCGCTCAAACCAGAGTGACTTAACTCGACGGGCATCGTATTTAGAAAACTGGCGACCACCAGAGGATTGACGACGGTAGCGAGACAGCGCAGCCATAGGAGCCGACTCCATAGGATTCCTTTGAAACAATGCCTGGTATTGGAGGTTTTGTCACCTATCCAGAGCGCTGGCCCAGCCCCAGATTCGCTACCATGCTAGTAAACATTTGTTAAGACACTCCTAAATATGACCGCCCCCGCCTCTGTTTCCCAGCCCACCAACCGTCCGCCCAGCGCCTACTGGCAATGGCGCGGGCAACCCATTCACTACGTGGTAGCTGGAGAACCCCAAGAAAATCGCCCACCGCTGCTGCTGGTGCATGGCTTTGGCGCTTCGACCGATCACTGGCGCAAAAACATCCAGGGCCTGGAGGCCGATTTTCAGGTTTGGGCCATTGACCTACTGGGCTTTGGGCGCTCGGCCAAGCCTGACTGGGAATACAGCGGTAGCCTGTGGCAGGCGCAACTCTACGATTTCATTACCGAAAACATTGGCCGCCCTGCGGTGCTGGCTGGCAACTCCCTGGGCGGCTACACGGCTCTTTGTGTAGCGGCTAACCATCCCGAAACGGCGGCGGGGCTGGTGCTGCTCAACAGCGCTGGGCCATTTTCTGAGGGGGCTGCCGTCGCCCCGCCCCGCCCTAATCCAGTGGCCAAGCTGATGCAATCTCTGCTATTGCAACCCCTACCGAGCTGGTTGCTGTTTCAGTATGTGCGCCAGCCCGCCATCATTCGCCGCACCCTGGAGCAGGTTTATCTGGATAAATCCGCCATTACCGACGAATTAGTAGACGACATCCGCCGCCCCTCCTGCGACCCCGGTGCCGCCAAGGTGTTTGCCTCGGTGTTCAAATCTCGCCAGGGCGAACGGGTGGATGAACTGCTGCAAAAGCTGACCTGCCCGCTACTCATGCTCTGGGGCGAAGGCGACCCCTGGATGAACTGCCGCGACAAGGGCGCTAAGTTTCGACAGTATTACCCCTCCCTCACAGAGTACTACTTGCAAGCAGGGCATTGCCCCCAAGATGAGGTGCCAGAGCAGGTAAATGGGCTACTGCGGGAGTGGTTGTTAGGAAGGTAGAAGGCAGGGGGCAGGTTAGTAAAGGTGGTAATAAGGTTTCTGACCGCTTCAAAATCGCAAAGCACGGAAGCTGAGGGTAGCCTGTAGGAAACACACTGGAACGTTCCTATGGCCGCAGACGCAGACATCATCATCATTGGAGCGGGTATTGCCGGGTTAGCCGCTGGTTGTTATGCCCAAATGAACGGCTACCAAACCCAAATTTTTGAACTACACGACCTGCCTGGGGGATTGTGTACCGCGTGGCATCGCCAGGGCTATGTATTTGATGGCTGCATCCACTACATCTTTGGGTCTGGGCCAGGGCAGCCGTTTTATTCCGTGTGGGAAGAACTGGGGGTGGTTCAAAACCTGGACTTTGTAAACCACACTGAGTTTATGCAGATTCGCGGGGCTGGGGGCGAAATCCTGCAAGTCCACAGCAACCCTGACCAGCTTGAGCCGCATCTGAAAGCCATTTCGCCTCAGGATGCCCGGTTAATTGAAGCGTTCTGCCAGGGCGTGCGCACCTTTAAGGACTTTGATCTATCCCTGCTGCAACAAAAACCCAAGGCACTGATGACAGCAGGCGACTGGGCCAGGGTAGGGCGGCAGGTATTGCCCTTTGTGAGATCGCTGGGCAAGTGGGGCAACCTCTCCCTGCGCGAGCTGGCGACTCAGTTCAAACATCCCTTTCTGCAGGCGGCCATCCCCCACATGTTTGCCTGGCCTGATGTACCGGTGATGGTCGGGATGTCGTTGCTGGCCTATCTGGATAACCAGAATGCGGGCTTTCCGCTTGGAGCATCCCTCAAGTTTGCCAAAGCTATCGAACAGCGCTATCTGGATTTAGGTGGTGAAATTCACTACTCGGCCCAAGTCGAGCGGGTCTTGGTGGAAGAGGATCAGGCGGTAGGCATCCGCCTCTACAATAACCAGGAATACCGGGCTAACCGAGTGATTTCCGCCTGCGATGGCCGTCGCACGATCTTCGACTTGCTGCGGGGCGAGTACGTTAACCGCCGCATTCAAAAGCTCTATGATGGCCATTTGCCAATTCATTCTCAGCTTCAGGTGTCGCTGGGGGTAAACCGCGATTTTTCCGCTGAGCCTCACTGGGTCACCCACCTGCTCGAGCAGCCCGTCCGCATTGCTGGGGAAGACCGCTACGAAGTCGGCGTTAAGCACTACTGCTTTGACCCCTCCCTGGCCCCACCGGGCAAATCCGTTGTGATTATTATGCTCACCACCACCTATGACTACTGGCAGCAAATCTACGGACGCCGCGAGTACGAAGCTGAAGAAATCCAGGAGTCAGGTATTCTCATTGAGCGGTTGGAGGCGTTCTATCCTGGCCTTAAAGCGGATATTGAATACGTAGATGTCGCCACGCCCCTCAGCTACGAGCGCTACACCGGCAACTGGCAGGGGGCTAGCTGCGGCTGGCTGCTCACCAAAGACACCCTACCCCTGATGATTAAGGGCATTCCCAAACGGCTACCGGGCTTGGAGCGATTCTACATGGTCGGCCAATGGACAGAACCCGGCGGCAGCCTGCCGATTGTGGCCATGTCGGGACGAAATATGATCCAGGAAATTTGCCACGAAGATTATCGGGCCTTTGTGGCTACTACCCCGCTGTAGGAAATTTAAGGAGGACAAGTCCCTTGCCGCAAGACAATTCCCTATTCCCCGCCGATAATTTCGCCCTGAATACACAGGCAAGCCCTCACGACACAGCCGTTGGCATTGCTCTCCAAAACGCTAACGAGGTGTAAAGCTTATGAGTAGGTCTTGGATCCTAACCCTGGGCCAAGCCCGACCCAGGTTAAGAAGCATTAATTTTTCTCCGCCAATACCTGTGGAAAACCCGTCTTTTTTTGTGGAAAAGGTCTATCTAGCCGTGAAGAAGTATCCAGCCAGTGGGGAAAGAAAACTTGGTGCTTCCACGGTTGTGGAAACTGGCTGAGATTCCACACAGGTTTTCCCCAGGGGGCTGAATGGTCAGATTAAGGAAATTCAAACCTTCCCCGAATTTTCCTCAGATTCCACAGGCCCTACTACTAAAGCTAGTTTTTAAAATTTCTTAGTTCGGAAGTCTGCCTGGTTGTTCAGAACAAGCGCGTTGATGGACAGGCTGAACAGTGATAGGATGAACGTCCCATCGCTTAAAAGGCTTGGGCGAAGTGGCTTAGTCCTTTGTCTCATAGGGGTTTCAGCCCTTGGCAAGGGATTGAATTCGCTGGGCAAACCCGGCTCAAGCCGGTAAAAATGAGATACTGATAGCAATTAAGGCTACAGTGAGCGGAGCGTTCCGGTCGGCTGTAGATCCTATGGCTTTAGGGTTGCAGTCTAGAGCCAAACATTCCATCCCGTTGCTGAAACCACCATGAAGTTTGTCTGTTCTCAAAGCGAGCTGAATAACCAGTTGTCCTCAGTTAGTCGGGCGGTGTCTTCACGACCGAGTCGGCCTGTGCTGGGCAATATTTTGGTCAAAGTGAGTGCCGACGATCAATCAGTTACGCTGGTTGGCTTTGATGAAGTACTGGGCATTGAGAGCCGCTTTGAGGCGCAGGTTGACGAGTCTGGCGTACTCACGTTGCCCGCCAAACTGTGGAGCGACATTGTCTCACGTCTGCCCAACGAAGATGTGACCCTGGAAGCTGATGACGATGCTACGACCGTCACAATTACCAGTTCCTCCGGCCACTACGAGGTGCGTGGGTTGGGTGCAGAGGACTATCCTACTCTGCCTACTGTGGAAAGTGGGGAAGCGATCTCCCTCTCTGCCGAGGCTCTGCTCAATGGACTGAGAGGCTCCCTGTTTGCTACCAGCAGCGATGAAACCAAGCAGGTCTTAACCGGCGTTCACCTCCTGTCGGAGGCTGATGCCCTGGAGTTTGCCGCCACCGATGGCCATCGTTTGGCTGTGGTGCAAACTGTAGATGAATCCGCTGATTCTGATGATGCAACCTCCCCCGTAATGGATGTGACTGTGCCCGCTAAGGCTCTGCGAGAGCTAGAGCGGATGATTCAGGGTTACACCTCAAACCAGCCTGTGCTGTTGCGGCTGGATGATACCCAGGTCCTGTTTGATCTGGGTGCTCAAAAGCTGACAACGCGCCTGCTAGAAGGGCAATACCCTAACTATCGGCAACTGCTGCCCAAGCAATTTGCCCGCCAAATCACCCTTGACCGTCGAGTGCTGATGGCCAGTCTAGAGCGGATTGCGGTACTGGCCAACCAAAAAAACGACATCATCAAAATTTCCTTCAAGGGGGCTGACCAAGTAGTGTCGCTGTCGGTAGAAGCGCAGGAAGTCGGCAGTGGCCGCGAAGACCTGCCCGCCCAAATTAGCGGTGATGATCTGGATATTGCTTTTAACGTGCGCTATCTGCTGGATGGGTTAAAAGCCTTTGATACCAACGAGGTACAAATGCAGTGCAACGCGGCGACCAGTCCGGCTGTGTTGACGCCCCTGGGAGAAACGAAGATTACCTACCTGGTGATGCCCGTGCAAATTAGGGGGTAGGCTAACTGGCCTGGCGGAATTCTCGAACAGCTTGAGGGCGAGATTCAATTGCAGCGCACTGAGCCAGGCGATGAAGATTGATGCCGGTTACAAATTGGCTCTCAGTGGCTAATCGATAGCCTTCTGGCCCAAGGCGGTAGATCTGAATAGTTTGGTTTTCCCAAAACCAGACCTCCTGAACACCCAATGCGCTGTAGCGCCTGAGCTTATCCGGCCCGCCGCTGGTGATGACAACTTCGATAGCCAGGTCTGGAATGACCTTCTTAGCCGGAAAGCAATAAGATTCATCCGCTTGTACGGCGGCTACGGCCTCACGTTCCTGGGAAAATGAACCGGTGGCTACAAACTCTAGCCCCTGACTCAGCATGAAATCTTCTAGCAAATAGCCAATATTGCCTTTCACGATCTCATGGTCTGACGAGGTAGACAAAATCTCTAACTCTCCCTCGTAGTAAAATAGGCGCACACCGGAAAAGCTTGCAAAGCCGCTCTGGATAGCCTTAAAGCTGGCCCAACTCACGCCAGTCTGCACGAAGCGCTGCTCAGCAGGTCGGTCTAGAAGCTGTATCATTTAGTCTCCCAGTAAAGCTCTATGGCTGATCTCTACGATACTGATTTCCACGCCTGGACGCAAAAGCAGGCGGCCCTGCTGAGGCAAAATCACTAGGCTGAGCTCGATCTACCAAACTCAATCTTCGAGAGACTGAATTGGACTACACCGCGTGTCCAGCCGAGTGCCCCTACGCCCTGACTCAAGCCTTAGGTAACAACTTTTTCCCAGAGTCACTAGTGGCTTGTTAAGCTCCTGCATCCCAGGCTCAGGTTCGTTAAGATCAATCCGTCCTTAACCACGGGGTTGCAATGGCAAAGCCAGTCTTAATCACCGGCGCTTCTAGCGGCATTGGCTACGAGTTGGCGAGAGTTTGCGCGGCAAAACAGCACGATTTAATTTTGGTAGCCCGTCGGGAAGATCGTCTCAAGGATCTCAAGGCTCAACTGGAAGCCGCGCACGGTGTGCAGGTGTGGACCTACCAGGCTGACCTGACCGATGCCGCCACTCGCCAGCAGGTTTTTGACTGGACGCAATCATTGGCTCAGCCCCTCTATGCTCTGGTTAATAATGCCGGGTTTGGCCACCTGGAGCCCTTTGCCAAAGCAGACTGGGACAAGCAAAACGCCATGCTACAGCTCAACATTGTGGCGTTGACCCATTTCACCCGACTGTTTTTGCCAGGGCTAATGGCCCAAGGGCAGGGACGAATTGTGAATGTGGCTTCTACTGCTGCTTTTTTGCCAGGGCCGTACATGGCGGTTTACTATGCGTCTAAAGCCTACGTACTGTCCTTTACGGAGGCGATTTCCAGCGAGCTAGAAGACACTGGCGTCACTGCCACCACCCTCTGCCCAGGCCCCACCCAGTCGGAATTTCAAGACCAAGCTCAAATGGGGGAGGTGCCTCTGTTTAGCGGCCAATTGCCCAGTGCGGCTGATGTGGCGATCTACGGCTATGAGGCGATGGAAGCAGGCCAGCGCCTGGCTATTCATGGCGTAACTAACAACGTGCTGGCCTTTGCAACGCGCTTGCTGCCGTCAAAAAATCTGACAGATTTGATGAAAACGCTGCAAAAACCGACCTAGGATTAGCGCATGGCAGCACCAACGGACTTGCATAGGTCTCTCAACCGCCATCTTGAGCAGGTGGTGCGAGAGCGCGATCCCTATCTGGCTTCAGCCGGGCACTTCTTTGTGCAACAGTACATTCAGCAGCAGTTGGCCCAGTGGGGAGAGGTTGATGCCTACATCTTTGACTATCGGGGGCGGCCCCACACCAACTGGGTACTCAACTTGCCTGGTCAAGACCCCAACCGCCCCCCGATTCTGATTGGGGCTCACTACGATGCGGTACCTGGTACCCCCGGCGCGGATGACAACGCTTCTGGAGTAGTGGTGTTGCTAGAACTGGCGCGGGCCTTTGCAGCGGAAGTGCCGCGATCGCCCCTGCGCTTGATGGCCTTTGACCTGGAGGAATATGGTCTGCTCGGCAGCCGTCACTATGCCGAGTGGCTACGGCAGCAAAATCAAGCCCTGCGCTTGATGATTTCCTTAGAAATGCTGGGATACTGTTGCCAGCAGCCTAACTCTCAAAATTACCCGCCAGGGCTGCAATATCTTTATCCCAACCGGGGTAACTACATTGCTCAGGTAGGTTCCTGGCCCACGATTCCGGATATGGTGCGGCTGTGGCGGGGGTTTCGGAAGGCAGGGGTACGCAGCCAGTGGCTACCCGTGGTGCAGCAGGGGCGACCCGTGCCAGCTACGCGCCTTAGCGACCATGCCCCCTTTTGGGACTTGGGCTACCCTGCCATCATGGTGACGGATACCGCCTTTATGCGTAACCCTCACTATCATCAACCTACCGACACTGTGGCAACCTTAGATTTGTCCTTCCTGACCAGGGTTTGCCAGGGACTCATCAACGGAATTAAAGCGCTATAGCAGACGGCAGACGACGCACTAAAGCCCCTACAACACCTTTTCTAGAAACTGCTGGGCGCGATCGCTCTTGGGGCTGCTAAAGAAGACTTCTGGCGGGGCATCTTCCACCAGGTAGCCACCGTCTAAAAACAAAATGCGGTCGGCCACCTCGCGGGCGAAGCCCATTTCGTGAGTGACGATGGCCATTGTGATGCCGGTGTTGGCCAGGGCCTTCATCACATCCAGCACTTCTTTGACCATTTCAGGGTCGAGGGCGCTGGTAGGTTCATCAAACAGCATGATGTCTGGCTCCATAGCCAGGGCGCGGGCGATGGCCACCCGCTGCTTTTGCCCACCCGACAGGCGCGACGGATATTCGTTGGCCTTTTCCGACAGCCCTACCTTGGCCAACAAATCTAGCCCAAGCTTGCTAGCATCGGCTTTAGATAGCCCCCGCACCTTAATTGGGGCGTAGGTGAGGTTTTCAATCACCGTTTTGTGAGGAAACAGATTGAAGTGCTGAAACACCATGCCGATATTCTGACGCACCTTAAGAATGTCGCACTTGGGCGAGGTGATATCCATGCCGTCAATAAACACGTGCCCTGCCGTGGGTATCTCCAGCAGGTTGATGCAGCGCAGCAGGGTAGACTTGCCTGAACCGGAAGGGCCAATGATGGCGACGACCTGCCCGGTTGGCACCTCAGTGGAGATGTCTTTTAGCACCTCTAAATCGCCAAAGGATTTAACCAGATGTTCGATTCTAATCACTGCGGCGCATCCTCCGTTCTAAGACTTGGGCGGCTTGGGTTAACCCCATGACCATGATGTAATAAATCACCCCGACCACAATCAGCGGCTCAAAGTAAAGGAAGGTTTGCCCCGCCACGACTTGGGCGCGCCGCATCAAATCCAGTACTCCAATAGTAGACACCAGGGCCGAATCTTTCAGTAGCGCAATGCTCTCATTCACCAGGGCAGGCAGAATGTTCTTAAACGCCTGGGGCAAAATAATGTCGAGCATCATCAGCTTATAGGGCACTCCCAGAGACATTGAGGCTTCCCGCTGCCCCTTATCCACCGCCATAATGCCAGCCCGAATCGTCTCAGAACTGTAGGCTGCGGAGTTGAGGGCAAAGGTAATCACCCCCGCTTCAATGGGGGTGATCTTGTAGCCAGTTAACTGCGGAGTGGCAAAGTACATCAGGGCCAACTGCAAAATTAGCGGCGTGCCCCGAAAAATTGAGGTGTAAAACTCGGCAAACCACCGTAGCGGCTTCAAGTTAGAAATCTTCAGCAGCGACAGCAGGGTACCCAGGGTAAATCCCAGGATGGCCGAGAGTAGGGTGAACTGGAGGGTAACTAGAATGCCCTTCAAAATGAAGGGCAAAGACGGCAAAATTTGAGAAAAATCTAGGTTCATAGAGGCAGCCTAGCTTTCCCCGTCGCCAAACCACTTGGTGATCATCTCTTCCATCAAACCGCTGGACTCCATTTCAGCCAGCACTCGGTTAAATTCGCCCACGTATTCAGAGCCTTTAGGGAAAGCAATGGCCGAACCTGCCGGGCCTTCCTCAGGAATGACCACGGCTTCAAGGTCGGGATTGTTAGCTAAAAATCCGGCGGCTACCGTGTCTTCAATAATGGCGGCATCGATGCGACCTGACTTGAGTTCCTGAACAATTTCGTTGATCCGGTTCAGGGGCATAATTTCCATGTCTGGGGTGGCTTCAGCCATCTCTTTGGCCAGCCCTTCCTGGATAGAACCCAACTGCACCCCAACTTTTTTGCCGCTCAAATCGGCTGGGCCAGTAATGCCGCCCCCGCTAGGAAACACGATGGTTTGCTTAGCATCGTAGTAGACCTCTGAGAAATCAACGTTTTGCTTGCGCTCTTCGGTGGGGGTCATCCCGGCCATCACAAAATCTGCCCGCCCCGCTTGTAGCGCTGGAATCAGGCCATTAAAATCCATATTGGTGATTTCCAGGTCATAACCGAGTTCTTCAGTAATGTGACGGGCAATATCTACATCAAATCCGACGATTTCTTCGGTGCCGCCTTCAGTTTTGACAAATTCGTAGGGAGGATAGTCAGCAGAGGTGGCCATGATCAGCACCTTGCGAGTGCCCGCCTCTGAGGAACCGGCCTCCCCAGTGGGTTGATTGCCACCGCCACAGGCCGTTGTTAGGCCAATGGTGGTCAGAGCTACAGCCACGGTAGAAGCCAAAAACCAACGTCGTTTCATAGGATCTCCTTAACGCCAGATCTTTCAATAAGGGAACACTAAACCTCTGTCTTACCTGTTGGGCTATCGAGTCTATGGGCTACCTTGGTCAGGCTAATCAAGACTCAAGCGAGCATTCTGATACATTGGCTACATCCCACCACGCGCCTGGGCAGCGGATGGGCCAAGAAGCCAATGGGCTGAGAATTTGACCTTCAGTCAGAGAATTATCATTCTAGTCAGGGATGATGCCACTAAGGGGGCAACGACGAAAATCTTAGGATGGCTAACCTGGCCCTTGCAGGGCAGACTCAAAGCGGCAGCGACCCAGAGATAGGTCAAACAGGTGAAAGCCGTATTGCCCAGACAGAGCCTCAAATACCCGTAGCCCACGCACACTATTGCCGTGCTCATCCAGGGGTGGCGAGAAGACAGCAATTCCCGCCTGGTTGGGCACCACTGCAATAATCCCGCCTGAAACGCCGCTTTTGGCCGGAATTCCGACCCGGAAGGCCCATTCCCCTGCAAAGTTGTACATGCCGCAGGTATACATAACGCTGAGAATGTCGCGGACGTGCTCCGAGCCAACGGCCTGTTCCCCAGTCAGCGGATTGATTCCTTGATTTGCCAAAGTAGCGGCCATTACCGCCAAGTCATGAACGTTCACCAGGACTGAGCACTGCTGAAAATATAAATCCAGAGCTTCGTCGATGTGTTCGTCAATCATGCTGAAGTTGAGCATCAAGTGGGCCATCGCTCGGTTGCGGTGGCCGGTCGCCCGCTCCGACAAAAACGTAGACATATCAATGAACACCTCCCGCCCCACGTAGCGCTTGAACATGGCCAGGAGCCGATTCAGGCGATCTGCTGGGTCTTGGCCGGTAATTAGGCTGGTGGTGGCAATCGCCCCAGCATTAATCATTGGGTTATCAGGCCGCTTAGAGTCAGCATCCAGGCGAATCAGCGAATTAAAGGGGTCGCCAGTTGGCTCTACGCCCACTTTTTTCAGTAGGTTTTCGCGGCCATAGTCCTCCAAGGCCATGCCGTAGACAAATACCTTGGAAATGGACTGAATAGTAAAGCTTTGCTGCACATCCCCCACGTCAAAGGTGCGGCCATCTAGGGTAACCAGGCTAAGGCCAAACCAGCTAGGGTCAGCTTTGGCTAATTCAGGAATGTAGCAGGCCAGTTGACCCTCACTGAGCGGTTTGAGTTGAGCATGAAGGTCTTCAAGAAAAGCGTGAATGTCTGCGCTCGCCATGATGTTCGGTGGTTGGTAACGGGAGGAGAGGGTAAAAGTTTTGAGCACTAAAAAGCTGCCAGATAGTCATACCTGGCAGCTTAGACTTAGGGTATCAGCCACTGAATACCCGGCTCAAGGGTTCAGTCCAGAACCTCTTAACTATTCAGCGGCTTGGTCTTCACGCTTTTTGCGGAGAGCAGCAACGCCCATACCCACCAAGCCAGGGAGAAGGGCCGGCGTGGGGATAGGCTCTGCACTGGCAGACACATACCGCACATCGTCGATACCATAACGATCTCCACCAGATCCAGTAGCGGAGGTAAACAACACACTAGAGATAGACTTCCCTGAGGCCGTGAACCCAAAAAAGCCGACCCCACCACTTGGCGAACCGATTAGAGCGGACAAGTTAACGCTTTGTAGGGTACCATCATTGTATTGCAGCAGCACCTGACCGATGGCTGTGCCTAGCCCTGTAACATAAGCACCGAAGGCTTGAATAGGAGTCGCGAAGCTAAAGGTGGTGGTAGCACTGCTAATGGCTGCCCAATATTGATCACCTCCAACGGTAGTGTTTCCTCCGGCAATTGCATCAATTCCTGGGTTTGTCCGCACGCCATCAGAAGGATCAGTAGAAGAAACGGTTACGCCAGGGCTAGGAAAGGTTTCAAAGTCAAGAATTTGGAGAGCGCCTAGTAGACTGGCGGCGGCATCAAAGCCATTAGCCGCGGCTAATGAGTTGCCGCCAACCATTGTAGCACCCGGATCAGAACCGGAGAAAGTAGCGGCCTGAACAGGATTGACGAAAGCTGATATGCCTAACACAGTCGTCGCTGAAGCCAACGTGAGTTGAAACAATGCACTTTTCATCTGTTTCTCCAACGTAATGTGTGGTTTTCAAGTATTGACGAGAGACAGATGCACACCCAACTCTGTGGTGAAGCACAATTAACCTGATGCCACAGTTGTAAAAAAAAAGACCGCCAACTCAAGGGTGTGTACGTAATTTTATCTTGTCTTCATACAGTCCTACGTATTGTTTGGGAACTTTAAGCCCCCCAATGGCGTATACATCCAGAACCGAAACCCGGTTTCTTTAGCTAAACAACTGAATGCCCGCCAGCAATAGCACAACAGCCAATACCAGCAGGGGGCGATTGCCATAGCGGTTGGTTGTCTATATCCTCACTCTATAGACTCTATCTTCTCAGGGCCTGAAACAATACGTCTGGCTTTACGGGTTAACCAGTCTGCAAGTTGTCTGTTTTAACTACCTTGAAGCCACATTAAGATGTGAGAATTTTTGTAGCCTTACTGCTTTTAGTAATGGTGAATACAAAGCTTGCCTTTTAAGATTTTTACTATAGGCAAACTTGCTCACTCCAGTTCAAGGCTTTCATCAAATGAAACCTAAGAATAATAAGGCTGAAAATGGAAAAGATCCCCTCGCGTTAGTAGGAAGTGATTCCCCTGCTGACTCGGCTAAAAAAAAGGATAAGAAAAAATCCAAGAAAGCCCCTAAATCTAAAAAATCCAAAGATAAAACAGCCGAAAGGCCTGTGTTTCACTATATTTCTGAGGGGGAAGGCAGCTCTAAATTGCCAACCAAGTTTTATGAAAAAGAACTGGCACGGCTGCAAGTAGAGCTAGTAAAAATGCAGTATTGGGTCAAGCATACGGGCACCCGCATTGTGATTTTGTTTGAAGGTCGAGATGCCGCAGGCAAGGGCGGTACGATTAAGCGGTTGACCGAACCCCTCAACCCCAGAGGCTGCCGAGTGGTGGCGTTGGGAACGCCTAGCGATCGCGAAAAGACCGAATGGTATTTTCAGCGCTATGTGCCTCATCTACCCGCCGCTGGCGAAATTGTTTGCTTTGACCGTAGTTGGTACAACCGGGCTGGGGTCGAGCACGTGATGGGATTTTGCACCGAGGCCCAGTATCAAGAATTTATGCAAACCTGCCCAGAATTTGAGCGAATGTTGGTAAAATCCGGCATTATCTTGCTGAAATACTGGTTTTCAGTGAGTGATGAGGAGCAAGAGCGCCGATTTCAGTCCCGCACTACTGACCCGGCCCGTCGCTGGAAACTTAGCCCCATGGATTTAGAATCGCGCGATCGCTGGGTGGAATATTCTCAAGCGAAAGACGCCATGTTTGCCCGCGCCAATATTCCAGAAGCCCCCTGGTTTACGGTCGAAGCTGATGACAAAAAACGAGCTCGCCTCAACTGCATTAGTCATGTGCTGAGCAAAATCCCCTACGTGGATATGACCCCAGAGCCTCTGGAATTAACACCTCGTAAAAGCGCCCCGCACGACTACGTCCGTCCTCCCCTGAATGAGCAATTTTTTGTGCCTCAACTCTATTGAGGAAGCCTTTCTCGACGACCAATCTAACGGCTGGAACCCCAAAAATCTGAGCATCGACAAACGGGGTAAGTTGCTTGGGATGCAGACAGGGAGCTTCTGGTGAAACGGCATCTCTCCTGCCCTTACATCTTTAGGACTACCAGAATTTAGCTTGTATAGCAGCGGCATCAACGTTCCCAATCACCCGCCGTAGACAATCCCAAACCCTCACAAATAACCTTTCGGCGGTCGGGTGCATTGGGGTTGTTGGGCTTGCTGCACACACGCTTCCCTCTGTATTCGGCACCATACCTTTATCTATGGATATTCTTGCCTGAGAATTAGCCTGATTTCAGCGTCCAAGGCAGGAATTTTATTGACTACAACATCCCAAACAATGTCATAATCAACGCCGAAATAGTTGTGGATTAATCGATCACGCATTCCTGCCATAGACCGCCATTCGATAGCATCATATTTTTGACCCAGCCCATGTGGTACTTGTTTGATAGCTTCACCAATTACTTCAATGCTACGAATGTAGGCACGCTTAAGCGTTTCATCTTGCACAAATTGTGTTTTATCTAACTTAGTAGAACTTGTCATGATATATGTTGTTTCATCAAGAATGTGTTGTAAATACTCACGAGCCGAGGGAGACATACTCCACCTCATCCAAAATATGCGGACCAATGTAAGGACTTAATGACTCAACAGTGATGAGGTCAACTGCTCTGCCAAAAAGATTTTCTAGAAAAAAAGATAGGTGTATAAAGTTATCAAATGTCTTCTGATTTGGCTCAAAAGCAACCAAAATATCGACATCGCTTTGATCATGGATTGCAGTGTCACGGGCGAATGAACCAAAAACACCACAACGTCTGACTCCAAAGCGATGTAACTCTTGTTGATATTCTTGAAGCAGAGATATCACTTGAGCTTTTGTTTCTACAGGCATTGCTCACACAAACTACTTGTCTGATGCCGAGTCTATCACAACCTCATAAACTTACACATAACATCAAACTGCCGCCCCTACCGATAGGCAACCCAACGGTCGCGTTCAGCGGCAGCGAAAGAACTTAAACGATAAATGAAGAATCTCTCAACTGTCCGCTTCATCGACTTGTTAGCTTGCGTCAATGGCGCAACATTTTTACGTGGGTTGGGACTTACTTCTGAGCAGATTCAGCCCCAACCCAATGTAGATACACCCTGTTATGCGCTCCAACCAACCTGCAAACTTCTCATTACCTCTAACTTTGATTGTCGCGATCGCAGCAAATCCAGCAAGCAGCAGACACCAAATAGTGGCACCAGTCACAAACAGGATACCCAACATCAAAAATGGCAATGCACCCAAATCTGCTGCTGGACTGACAAACTGAGGTAGGAATGCAAGAAAGAAGATTGCAACTTTAGGGTTGAGAACATTGGTTACAACTCCCTGACGATAAATTTGCCAGTGACTCATTGTGTCAATATCGGGAGTTGACAAAGGTTTAGCTTTTCTCAACCACGCTTGAAGCCCCAAATAAATGAGATATACAGCCCCAGAAACCTTGATCGTTGTAAATGCCCAAGCAGAAGTTGCCAAGATTGCAGATAATCCAAACGCAGCAAATACGGTGTGAACTAGGATTCCACTACTAATTCCTAATGCTGAAACTAACCCAGCTTGACGACCTTGAGAAATACTTCGAGCGAGAATACACATCGTATCTGTGCCAGGAGTAACCCAAAGTAAAAAACTGGATAGGAGAAAAGCCGACAGATTTTGAGTACCAAGCATTCTCTTCCTCGTCAAGAAAAAAGTTGAACAACACTGTTCAGTCTACTTTTTCGTTCGCTAACAATACAAACAAAGTTGCTAATGTCTTACAGATAGCTTTAACGTACTGCCCTCACCCAGAAACAAAGCAAGCTAACGACCCAAATCAGCGGCGGCTAATAACCTCGGCATCTCAACCAGCCATCTCTATTCCGTCCGCTGCATTTGGATTGTTATGCTGCATCTTCACCGATTGCTCAATCTTCTACATGATCTCGTCAATGATGACAGAACCACCTTCACAAAAATCTACTAATTTTTTTAGTTCTTCGTGAAGAGCGATCGCACAACTTTATTTTGAGTGATAGATGTCTATTTTCTTTTTCTACCACTTTTTCGTGCCTAATTTATATTTAGAACGGCTCTTTTGTTGAAAGGAACGGAGCTATATTGTAATTTTTCTGGATAAAATATGTTCCATTGCTTCCGCTGCTCTTCGCTAATTCCAAGCACGCTAAATCCTCAAAATGCCACCATTCCGAAGCTAAAGGAGTTAATCCTGCATCCGTGCTATACTTTTGCAGCAGTAATGCCTCGCTGTTCATAGTTTCTGACGGTTTGGCACCCAACCACTCGGTAGCTGACTTTGACGATACTGGTGACTCGAAGGTAACGGATGCCGCGCTTAGTTCATGTATCTCAGTTGGCATGGGATATTCTGTGTATTCGCTGATCGCCTTATAAGCATAGGAGCCAGTGGTTTTTGTTTCTTGCTTAATAATTTTACCGAGGCTTACATCTATCGCACAACCCCTCTGATGATTGGAAATTCCAGTGCTAATAAACCATCCCATTGACCATGGAGGTTTGGTTAAACCCGCCCTTACCACAGGATCGGTATCGACCAAAGCACTTAGATTTTTAACAATTTTCTGTTGAACGTCATATGGCCTAAATGCTTCATAAATAATAAGGGTATTTCCCTCTGCCAGTGCAGCTTGCTGTGCCGCACTTATCTTAGAAGCCATTGCATATAGGACGGGCATAACATACATTTTTTCGTCAAAACGTTCGTTATACATATATGTCTGGTATAGTGCCTGCTCGGTAATATTAGGTATTTCCCTCCCGGATGATTTCATTTTTGAAGAATAGGCGTTGCTATTATCGTAAATAATGGATGGAATGACATCAGGCAGGCTGATAAGGCAGTATTGGTGCATGACCCATCCCGTTTTTCCATCAAATTCAATCTGCCACCAATCATCGGATTCTTCCAATATTGTGAATCCCTGTCCGGCATTCAGTGTTGTAATAGTATTTGTGTCTGTGCTCGGGCCTTCGCGCAAACTAATTGCAATAGAAGCATATCCACTCGCCCCATTAACAGGGAGTTCAAATACACCGCTTTCCTGCAAATAATCAATATACAGCATTTTCCATGCTGGCAAGGTATGTGAAAGCTTTGTCAACAAGGGGCTTAAGCCCCTTATCTGTACCGCACTGGTCTGAGAAAGACTGTAACTAACCGTCGGCGTTGGCTCTGGTGACGTAGCCGATGTATTATTGCCCGCTGGAGCTACCTCTGTTGGCTCAGCGCTTGAAATGTCTTTATCTGGTTCCGTACTTGACGTATTAGAGAGCATATAAAAGAGCATATGAAAAACAGAGCCAGCAGCAAAAGCCAGTAAAGACCCAACCAATATAGAAACTATTAAACTACCAGTTATGAATTTTCTTCTTTGTTTTCGCATATGAAATCACATAAAAAGGGTCGATAGTGAGGTAAAGCGGTCTAATAAATAAATTAAAAGCAGGTGTCCAGGATAAAACACATAGAAAAACCATGACATAGTCTTTGATTTTTTCCCGAGTTTCCCACTGTATAGTGCTAGCAAAGGAATTGCGAGGAAAATACCAATCTGATACCACCAGTGCGGGTATCCATCATGCATAGAGCCGAAATTCAGGTAGATGGGTATCAAGTGAAATACGATTCCGATCGCGCAAAACGCAAGAATTTGTTTCTTAAAATTACCATGGAATAACCCGAAGGCTACAATCCATAAGACAGCGACATAATTCCAATTTGCCGTTACTGCCAGCGCGCAGCACGCAGCTACAACAACAGGTTTTACCAAGAGCGGTAACTTATCGCTCTTTACAGCAGCCAATGCGACAAGCCCCATTGCAAGGCCCCATATGATGCTTGTTGCTTGGAAAAATGTGAAGCCGAACGCTAAATTATAAGGTAAATGGGAAATTGCCGCAAAGATGAGCAAGCGCGAAATATATTTTTCCCGGTTGGAAGTATAGTGGTAGCCCTCGGAGACAAAGTAGCAAAAGATTGGCGCAGCAATCCGACCAGGCGTCCGTGACACAAGGCCGATGATTGTACCATGGTCTAAGAATACGGCACAAAAGTGGTCGAAAAACATTGCTGCAATGGCGATAATCTTTAATTCATTTGCCGTTAGTGAATAGTTTATTTTTTCCACTTTTCCCTTTTATTTATCAGGTTATAAAATACCAAATAGCATGAGAACTCCATAGAAAAAGCGCCTGACTTATCTTTGAATGCTAACAAATAACCTTCAGGAATGCTTCCTACTGATCGCCCAGCGGCATAACGGCAAAATTCACCGGCGGCCGGGGACTGGGCGAGGCGATGGGGTGTTCGTCCGTCCGGTGCGATGCGGTGTTGGCCTGGGCGAGAGGCGGCTACCCCC
>Ga0224723_1000192_pt1 | contig 42534 bp, 39 predicted proteins | sample Balambano_FR2_Me_FD_161647 | JGI IMG/M metagenome (GOLD analysis project Ga0224723, IMG submission 161647) | Freshwater sediment microbial communities from Lake Towuti, South Sulawesi, Indonesia - Balambano_FR2_MetaG | ecosystem: Environmental > Aquatic > Freshwater > Lake > Sediment | place... | reverse complement strand
GAGTGGGTGGGGACGGGATAAAACGGTACTAAACACTTGAGCGTCATCGTCCAACAATCTTATGAGTACACGCACACGACCACGCGATCACGCGTGCTGCTGCTCATCACGGCTGCGTCTGCACCTGCGGGCAGCACCAGCCGTTCGCCTGTCTGTGCGAACACATCGACGCCATCAAACGACACCCACAGACCCCCATGAATGACTTCCACCGTTTGACCATCACGCACGATTGACTTTGCGGTTCCAGCAGGCAGTTCAACGATTTGCCCGACAAGCTTTCCACGAGTCACGTCTGTCTTTGGCTGATAAAGCGCCATCGGAAAAACCCCCTTTGCGCTATCGATATCTTGATCTCATCATATAGCCATCTTGGGGGGTACGTATACAACCATCGGAACAGGCTTAAGTCCGCCTTTTGGCGGAGGCTACTACAACAGCTATGGTTTGTGCGCTGTTCTTTACCGCATCGAACGCAAAATATGGTCTAATAGATAGAGCAGATCAAGACACCGGGAACAAGACTCCTATGCGTACCCCTGACGGACAAGATTGCCGTTTCTACTACCAGGATTTCCATCGCGGACGTGAGAAACAGGAATGCCGCCTTCAGAAAGAAAATCCAAATGCGGGCGATTGGGTGCCGTCAGATTGTGCGCAATGCCCAGTGCCGTCCATCCTGCGCGCAAACGCCAGCGCCTACCTGGAACTGACATGGAACGTGCGCTACAAGTACATTTTCTTCGGGCGCACAGTAGAAGTCACCACTCATTGCGCCAAGCACAATATTCCCATCGCTGATCCGCATGTGGGCTGCGAAAAGTGTAACGCCGAGCGTCCCGGGTTAGATTTGTTTTTGAAAGCGCTTGAGGAAGACGAACCAGACTCTAACCCCCACAAGCCTTAAGATGCGGCATAATGGCTCTTATGAATAAGATTATCGTCCCTATTGCACGCAATCGAGTCAAGACTAGCACAACGGTGACGCGGCGTGCCATGCTTCGACTGCGCGCCCAGGCAATCGCGCTTGAGCGTGAAAACGCACGTCTGCGTGAAGAAAACGCGGCGCTCAAACTGAGTCAGCGCAATTTGCAGGAAGAACAGGCGCGTGCCCTCATTACAGGCTATATTGTCGATAATGTCGGGCATGAACTGAAGACCCCCCTGCTCCAGGTCAAAGCCGCCATCAGTAGCCTGGCAGAAGTGAGCAGCAAAGAACGCCTGATTGAGCTTGCCAAGCAGTCCACCGCGCGACTGGAAGATACGATTCAGAACCTGGTGCGTATCGCTCAGGTCACGAAGAACACGCATCCATCGCTGGAACCCGCCACCATCCGTGACCCGATTGACTATGCGCTGAACGGGCTGGCGAAATCCTGGACGCACCACAAGAATGTCCAGCGCATTCAGGTCACGATATCGCCCCACCTTCCCCCTGTCCTCATCGACAAACGCAGCATTGGCATCGTTATCCAAATGCTGCTGGATAACGCGCTCAAGTTCAGCCAAGCCGACGTTCGTCTTTCGGCTGACTGCGAAAACGACCGTGTTTTCGTCCGCATCCAGGACTTTGGCGAAGGCATTCACCCGGAACTGCTAGAACGGATTTTTGAACTGTTTGTGCAGGGCGATCTAAAGTCCACTCGTGCCTATGGCGGCTTGGGCGTAGGTCTGGCACTGGTACGCATGATACTGGAACGACATGATACGCTGGCAACCGTTGAAAGCACGGTTGGCAAAGGCAGCACCTTCTCGTTCACCCTGCGCGCAATCGACTTAAACCTATCCTGCGACACCCGGTAGTGAGTGGTGCGTCCATTCCCATTTAAAACTGGCTCGTTCGTTTCTTGACCATCACTCTGTATCTGCGCGTCATGTTCACTCCAAACGCACATACACTACGTAGCCGTCACGCGCCGTCGCCAGTCGATAATTACGTTCCAGCAGCACCGCTACCTCCCAACGAGCCAGCATATAGCGTGCCGTGTTGATTTGATAATCACAATCTAGGCAAATCATGTCTTGCATAATGATCAAGTCCGGTTCAAAACGCTGCACGTCAGTGACGAATGCGTTGATATATGTCTGCGCCAGCGGCGGAGGAATGTGGTCTGCTCGGTACACTTGATGCAGTGGAAGCACAGGCTGCATGTGATATGCGAAAACGACAGGGTATGCGAACGGGTAACGACCCACATGTTGTAATTGCAACTGCTGAAATGCGGGGTAATTCGGGTAGATGCTTGCGTCGGCAGTCAGTACGCGCGCTCCTGGTTGACTGTGCGCACGCAACAATGCTCGAAAAGACTCTGTAGCTTCGCCATAAGGAGTGCGTGCCACAGTCATTAACACAGTGACACCCCACACCATCATCAGCGCAATCATAGCTCCTGTGATAATTCGCCGCAGCAGGGGTACTTTCCAGCGGCGTTGAACGACTGCTGCGAACAGGGGATGGGTCAATAATGCCCACACAATAAAGCCAAGGAGGAGCAGCACCATGTAAATTAAGGGAACGCTATGGTAATACCAGCCTTTAAACTGGAGAACATAACAGAGAAAACTACCCACCCCTGCCATAGTAAGCGAGCGCAACCAGCCTGCCGACTGCGTATCTTTTGCAACGCTTATCAGCCAAGCGACGACGAACAGGGCTAGGAAGGTGATCATGGAAGGGTCCATGAGCATAATTTCTGATAGAGACTTGTTTGTGTAGCCACCGTACCCATTCGCCACTGCGGGTACCACATCCTGAAAATACGCCGCGATAACGTTTGGATTGGCAAGTCCATAAACGACATACAACACGCATACAACCAGTATTCCAGCAATTTCGGACTGTAACAAGGGACGAAGGCCCCTGTGACGGAAGAGATTGTATCCTTCTAGCAGTAGGGTTAGGAGCACAAACCAGGGTTTGAAGGATGTGCCTACTGCGGCTATCATCCCGATGACACCAGCCAGCCACCAAACATACGTTCCGCCGTTCCATCGATGAACACGCAGCAGCAGAAATGGGAGCGTCATCAGCATAAACAGGTGTTCGCGCTGACCATATGCGCGGGGCATGATGACCAGTGTTGCAATAACCAGCACAAACGAAATCAGCGAGGGGACAACACTCCTGTTGCTAAAGGCTTTCGCTGCGATAGAATGCGTCAAAGTCATACTGATTAAAAGCAATCCAAAGGTGAGCAAGTTTGCAACGAGAATCGTGTCTACGTTACTGACACTGCTTAGCCACACGGGAACAGTGCTTAGGTAATGCATCACAGGCGGATTGGTTTCAAAAAAGTCAATGTAGGGCTGTTGACCGTCTAGCACTCGCCCACCAATATCCATATAAAATGCCACATCGCCAGGTGCACGCTCTGGGAACATAATTAGGATAGCAAGCACGAAGATACTCAAGAGAAAAGTTAACCAGCGTACTGGCATCCAAACATTCCCTTTCGGATGACTAATCAGTCACCACACGGTGTCCATGTCACAAGTGGTTGACGAACCATGCTTTTCAATTTCCAGTCTACACGACACATCCCACTCACAGACATAAAGGAGCTACTTGCGATTACATCAGCGTTCTATCACATTTCTCATCGCGCCTTCGTTGACACCTCACATCAATCTCGCTACAATGATTACAAGATTTAATTTGTTCTGAATATCACAAAGTTTCTCTTTCACTGCTTTGTTTGTGTAGACAGGATACACCATGATCGATATGCCTCAACTGGGTGTACTCAATTTGAAACAGGTCACTAAGCATGAACCTGACCTGCGGGAGCGGCTTGCGGTTACGTTGGATGCAGTCGAAACCTGCATGTATGATGTGGTGAACAGCGATGTCACCGTGTTGCGCGATGCCAGCCGCCATATCATTACGGCAGGCGGCAAGCGCCTGCGCCCACGGCTGATGATGTTGAGCTATCTGGCGGTCGGCGGACATGCTGTAGAAGAAGCGGTTCCCCTTGCCGCTGCGGTGGAACTTGTTCACACCGCCAGCGTCGTCCACGATGACATCAACGATCACGGACTGTTGCGTCGCGGTCGCCCATCTGTCAATAGCATCTGGGGACGCACATTCGCGCTGCTGACCGGCGACTTCCTCTTCACCAAAGTCTATGAATTGATGGGACCGCATCGCGATTTGAACATTGTGCTGGCAGAGGCAACCGTCGCGCTGGTAGAAGGTGAAACGCTCCAAGCTGTCGCCGTCAAAGACAACAACTTCACGCGCCAGGTCTACATGGACATCATCGCGCGCAAAACAGCGGCGCTATTCCGCGCGGCAGCGGAGCTGGGTGCGCGTAAAGCGCTCGGTACAGAAACGCAGGTGCAGGCACTGCGCAACTTCGGCTTTAATGTCGGTTTGGCGTTCCAGATTGTTGATGACATTCTCGACATCGTAGGTGACGAAGCAAAGCTCGGCAAGACCGCACATCTTGACATCGAGCAGGGACGTGGCTTCGTCATGGCGCAGGAAAGCGAACCGACGGGCGATGTGATGGACTCGATTAAGCGACGGATGCTAGATGGGGATCGCCTTGAGCAAGCACGCCAGCAGGCATACGCGCTTGTGCAGATGGCAATTGCTGAACTTGATGTACTGCCGGATAACGAGACTAAGGACGAACTCATCGTGTTGGCGCGGATGACAATTGACCGCGAATTCTAGAGGGCGGCATGTTCAAGCTCCTCCCGGTCTCCGCGATTCGTGAGGTAGAAGCGCTGGCAGACCAGAACGGTATTCCCTACACAGAGATGATGCAGCGCGCCGGGCGTATCACTGCCGAGCGCGCCAAACGTTACTTGCGTACATTGCCGGAGAATGAGCCTGCCCGTGTTACAGTGCTGATCGGTCCGGGTAACAACGGTGGCGACGGGCTTGTTACAGGGATCATTCTGGCACAGGAGACGAGCGCTCTGGTGCGCTTCTACCTTGTCAGGCGAAGAGACGAAACCGATCCTGTATTCAAGCCTGTTCTGGAAGCCGGTTTATTCCACATCGTCGCGGAAGATGATCAACGCTACCGTGTGCTGTATCAGAATATCGCCAGTGCGCATTTGATTATCGATGCACTGTTTGGCATTGGCACACAGCCACCCCTCCGTGATGAAGCGCTCAAGCTGCTGCGTACCATCCGCAGCGCCTTGCGTGAAGAACCACCACAATCGCCTGTACATACACCGTCTGTTCCACAGCCAGTCGCGCCCCGCCCCTACATCCTCGCAGTGGACTGCCCCAGCGGGTTAGACTGCGATACGGGCGACCTTGACCCCAACGCCCTGACTGCCGACGAAACCGTCACATTCATTGCGCCAAAGCCGGGATTGTTGACGTTCCCCGGCGCGGCGGCGGTTGGCAACCTGACAATTACATCGCTTGGCATCCCCGATGATTTCAAGCCCTTTAAGGCAGCGCGCGACTTTGTGGTTGATTCGAGCTATGTGCGCGAGCATCTGCCACCCCGTCCCGTGGAGGGTCACAAAGGCACATTCGGAAAAGCGCTCGTGATCGGCGGGTCCGCCAACTACATCGGTGCGCCGGGATTGGCGGCGCAAGCAATATATCGCACAGGCGCGGGTCTGGTAACGATTGGCAGCATTCGACAGGTCATTGCTGCGCTGGCAGGACATCTGCTCGAACCGATTTGGCTGCCATTGGACGCCGATGACGCGATTTCGGCATCTTCAAACGTGCTGCTCGCATCCGAGATAGCAACCTGCAACGCGCTGCTGCTCGGTCCGGGTATCGGGCGGGCAGACACGACGCGCGACTTCATCAACAGCCTGTTCACCAGCACGCTACCGCCCCTCGTCATCGACGCCGATGCGCTCAATCTCCTGGCAGACACACCCAATTGGCACACCAGCCTGTCCGCCAACACTATTTTAACGCCCCACCCCGGCGAGATGGCGCGCTTGTGCCAGATCGACACAAAAGATGTGCAGTCAAACCGCTGGTCGCTGGCGCGCGATAAAGCCGTCGCGTGGAACTGTGTGCTTGTGCTGAAGGGGGCGCACACGATTATCGCCGCGCCAGATGGCAAGCTGGCGGTGCTGCCGTTCAAGAACAGCGCGCTGGCGACCGCAGGCACAGGTGATGTACTAGCGGGCATCATTACGGGGCTGCTGACGCAAGGAGTCAAACCGTTTGAGGCGGCTGTGTGTGGTGCATACCTGCACGGACTTGCGGGTGAATACGCTGTCGGGCAAGCGGGCAGTGGACGGGCGGTGATTGCGAGTGATGTACTTGCCGCATTGCCGCGTGCGTTGTGTGTCGTCGAGCAACCTCTACAGGTAAACCAGACAGCCGCGCGCTTCTAGCGCCTCTATCCAAACTGGAGTCGGATCGATCGCATTCCAGCGCAGATCAAGCTTCTCCAGAGAAGGCAGTTGTGCAATGCTATCAGGCAGGCTCGTCAGCTGATTCGAGCGTAAGTCTAACTCGGTCAATCGTGACAGCAAGCCAATCGATGCAGGCAGTTCAGTTAAACAATTGTTCCGTAAATCCAGCACGCTGAGATCAATGAGTTCCCCGATTGCCGACGGTAGGCGCGTCAGCCGATTGTCGCGCAGTTGCAGTTTGCGCAGGCCGTGCAGTTGGCAAATCGAGTCGGGCAGTGTCGCAAGCGCGTTCTCCATTACATGTAGTTCACGCAGTGCGCGTAGCCAGCCAATCGTTTCTGGCAGCGTCATAAGCCGATTGTTGTACAGGCGCAGTTCGCGTAACTCCCCCAGTTGTCCGATACTGGCAGGCAGGTCAACAAACTGGTTATGTGTAGCACTTAGATAGCGCAGGTCATGGAGATCGCCAATCCATTCCGGGATGCTTGTCAATCGATTGTCGCTGATATACAGAAAGCGCAAGCGCGTCAGCTGGCGCAAAAAGTCGGGCAACGCTTCGAGAAGATTATGACCGAGGTCAAGTACTTCAACATCGGGATAATTTGCTGCCTCGTCTGGAAAGGTGGTTAAGGCGCGTTCATGCAACAGCAGTCGCTTGCCCACCGGCTCAATTGCCACGTCGCAGCCCCAGATCATCCATGCGTCGCCGCGCAGCCGCTTTGCCCTGCGCAATGCTCTCGGCAACCGGGTCGCTCGGCACTGCCGTCTCAACACGCTGTTGAATGGCGCGGCTGGTCTCTTGCGCCGTAGCGCTCATCTGCTGGCGGAGTGCGCGACCGCTCTTGGGCAGCGTGAACAACGCCGTGATTACGCCCACCATCAGCCCAATGATGCTGCCCCAGATAAAGCTGCCCATGCTGAAACTCCCCTTATGTCCCGCTATTGGCGCGTTTGTCTGCGCTGACAGGCGGGTCTACGTGCCGCAGCGCTTTACGAAGACCGCCCAGATTATTGAGAAAGACCCCTGTGCCTGCCAAGAAACCGCTGATCTTGACCAGCGGGCTTGTCACATTCTCGCTGACGAACTGTACAGTTCCGGTCGCCGTCTTGACCGTCTCCTGCGTGTTCTTGAGGATCGGCTGCACTTCGTTCTGCAACAGGTTAATCAACCGCGCCACTTGCAGGATCAAGACGGTGAGCGCGATGATGATGAAGACCCCCTGAAGCGCCAGGAAGATGATGAACATATCGCGAATGACCTGTACCCAGGAAGCGAATTGTTCAATTGTTCCCTGCGACCCGAGCGCCAGCAGTACACCGATCAGGATAATGCCGACGATGACCAGCACCATGACCGCCGCAACGATGATCGCATAGCGCTGCCAGGAAGAAGCGCTGTCTTTCGTCTGTTTGGTTTCCAGTTCGTCGGTCATAGTTCCCCTATCGTCTTATTGTGCGTCGGGTAGAACGTCCTCTACTCAAGCCGAACGCCGCCACCAGGGCAATGATTCCACCCATCAGCGCTGGTAACATCCTGACTGTGCCGATGTTAAAGGCGTTGATGTCTACCAGCACACCAACCACATGTCCCAGCGCAAAGCCCGCCCAGCCTGCCAGCAGATAGAGCGCCAATCGCCGTATGTCTCCACCCACGAGCAGATGAAATGCAGCGCCGATGAGCGTGGCAATGATGAATCCAAATGTAAAGGCGGGACTTGGCATAAGCGTCCGTTCGGGATCAGATAGTAGGTGCGTCAGCTTTAGCTTGTGTGATTGTACACAAGCCGCTGAATTTGGACACTACCCACCCGATGGATTATAATGCCCACTATTATGACAACGATTGATCATCGTATTCTCATTCCCGTGCCGCAAGCGGCTGTCTGGGAGTACCTGCGCAAGCTGCAAAACAACGCCCGCTGGCAAGTCGATTGCAAGAGTGTTTCGCTTTTGACGACCAGGCACGAAGGCGCAGGCACGCGCTGGCGCTATACCAGCGAAGGTGGACGCGAATACGTTGCCGAAATCCGCGCCTGGTACGACGGGCTAGGGTATGAGTACGGCTATATCGACAGACCGCCGTTCCGCTCGGCAATCGGGCGTATCCGCTTGCAGGAAATCCCGGAAGGTACGATTGTCCAGTGGACGCTGGAGTACGAATTAGGCGGCATGTTGGGCGGCGTGCGCAATGCGCTTGGCACAGCACGCGCGCTCGACAGCGCCATCGCTCAAAGTCTGAAAAAGCTGTACTTACAGCTTAAGACCGACCGCGCGCGCATGATCGATCCGAATATCGAGACAAAATCGCTGATGCAGGACGCGCCAGATGCCGACGCACGTTCGCAGTACAAACCGCGCCACCCGACGGCAGTGCCCACGGCGGTTGAAACCAGTAAACCTCTGAAGCCTGTCAAACTGTCTGTCATTGAAGAGCCGCCGCTTGAACAGGATGACACACGCCCCACGCGCGCCGTCGCCGCCATCACTGAGGCTGATCTTGCGACGACTGCTTATCCACAGGATACTGCCCCACGCCACGAGCCACCACCCACCGCACCAGCACTGCCCGTCGTCCCGCAGCTTGTGCATCAAGAGCCGGACTTCCTGCGCAGCATCTCGGATTTGTCACAGGCGCCCGCAACTTCAGCCTCAACTGCTGGCTTCTCAGACACTGAACCTGTCAAACCACCTTTTGAGGATATGTCTCACGCGCAGATGATCGATGTCAGCGCGGTGGAACGCGAGTTAGACACGAGCAGCGACAGCCCCCCGACAACCCCATCCCGTCAATCGCTGATGGAAATGCTGGCAAAACCGGAGTCAGTGGGTGAGCGCCGCCAAATCATCAGCATCCCTGAACCCGCCAGCACCGACTCACAGCGCTTGATGGACACGAGCAATATGAGCATCTGGGAGGTCTTTGGGGTGCCGCGCCCCAGCGAAACAGGTGAGTTTCAGGCAGTGGCGGTCGAAGCGATGTCTCCGGCTGTACAGGCAGAGCCAGTCGCCACACCTGCCGCGCCGCTGGTGAGCGAAGTGCCAACTTCAGAGCCAGAGCGTCGCGTGGGGCTGCGCGTGAGACTGAGGGGCAAGCGCGTCGGACTCCGACTGCCGCGCAGTTGATACAAACAAAAACGACCTGCGCATTGCAAGTCGTTCATTTCTACTAATAACCAAAAGCCAACTGCCTTGAGGGTGAGTGACGGGGGTCGAACCCGCAACCTGCTGATCCACAATCAGCTGCTCCACCATTGAGCTACACTCACCACATGGCAAAAAAGTATAGCAAAGTGGTGGTTGGCTGAGTAGGGTCGATTTGTGCTGCACACCATGCGTTACCACTGTAGTCAGTGCCTGCGTTTAGTTGGACTCAAAAGCTGTATGGGCGGCGGGAGTATTCATTTCTCGCAACGCGCGTCTTGCGGCATTGCGGACACCAAGAAATGGGTGGACAAGCAATTGTTTCAGATCAGGTATTACGCTTTCGTCGCCGAGCAGCCCAATGGCAATCGCGGCTTCCCGCCGCATTTCAAGGCTGCGATTCGATAATTCCGTCAGCAAAGCAGGTAAGTATGTGCTGTCCTTGAGACTTCCAATCGCTCGCATAGTTTCGCGCATTACGTCAGAGCGTGGGTCTTTCAGTCCACCTTGAAGGATGTTTAGTACTCTTGTATCGCGTCGCCCAAATGTAACCAGGACGAGTGCGGCGGCGAGTGCAGCATCCGGGTCTTTCGCGTGCAATATCGTCAGCAGCGGCTCAATACATGTTTTATCCCCAATCGCGCCAAGTGCCTGCGCACAAGCAGATCGTACCTGCCAGATGTTACTCTTTCTTAGGCGCTCAATCAGTGCAGAGACGGCGAGCTGGGCGCGCAGCTTTCCCAGCGCAGTTATCGCTGCTATACGAACAGGGGTTTTTTCGTTTGCTGCATTAAGCCGCGACAAAAGTGGCTCTATCGAACCTCCATCCCCTGCCACACCTAAGGCTTCCGCAATGACGACCCGCACTTGCCAGTCGCGATCATGCATCAGGGCACGCCGAAGATGATTGGCAACACCCGCACCGCGAAATGCCGTCAATGCTCGTGCAGCGGCACAGCGAACTGAAATCGCATCATCACGTAATACTTCGCTCAATGGTATGATCGCGTGGGCATGTCCTATCATAGCCAACGCATCCGCAGCTGCCTCGCGCACCTCAGGTTTTGAGTCGCGCAAGACATATGTGAGCAGCGAAAGAACGTTCTCGCCCTTATGTTCCCCAAGTGCACGCACCGCGTTGGCACGAACGTCGGCATTCTCGTCTTTAGCAGCATAAATGAGCGTCTTTTGCGCGTGACCGTTTTTCACTTGTCCAAGAGAGCGCATCACTGCCGCACGAACTGCTGGCGAAGCGTCACGCGCGCACTCCACTAAGGAATTCGCCGCATGAGCAATACCAAGTTCCCCCAAAGCAGCAGCGGCATCCTGGCGTATTTCAGCGCGCGCGTCGCGTAACAGACTGGTCAAGGTGCTTACGATAGCATCATCTTGCACCGCAATCGACCCAAATGCCTGGACGATAGCGCGCCGCTCCTTCAATGGCAGTTCCTGACCCCGCTTACGCAAATATTCCAGCAATGGGATTGCACCGGCTTCATCTGCCATACTCGCAAGAGCATCTATCTCTGCCTTCAAATCAGATAGGCTGGGTGTCTGCAAGTTTGCAAGTAACGCAGGTAATACTGCAATGACACCCAGCCGTGCAACCGTTTCGGCAGCAGCACGCCTCAAATTAGCATGGTTTCCGCCCAGCGCCCCCCGCAAAGCCGCAACCGTTTCCTCTGGCATCGTCCACAACGTATCATCAATGGCAGCCTGAATATCGCGGTCTTTCACGTAGGGAAGCACAGCGACTAATTCATCAGCAGCATCCGCACCTATCTCGGCGAACCGATCAACAATCGTGCGCTGTCGGTGCGGCGGTGCAGTGATGAATTCTTCTTTCAACCGCTGCGTCTGTGGGCGAATGAACTCCGCTAACACTGCATCTGAATTCACCTTTAGCGTGGTGATCGCTTCATAAATCGGTTCGAGGCGCTCATAATCCCACAACATACGACCCGGACGACCCGCCCGCTCCCATTCTCCGGCTGCCAGCTGGACTCGTTGCAGTGACATTACATGCTCGCCCGTCTTTGCGATCCATTCAGCCAGCCTTCCCCAAGTCCGCAGCAGTGCCTCGTGCGCAACTTCAATCGTGTCGCCCGCGTCTGCTACAAGAAGGCGATTTTCGATCAGCGCTGCTACCAGTTGTTCCGCCGCGAGATCGCCTGACGTCACCTCTTGACGCAAGCTGCGTTTGCGTGTTGCTACACCCTGCTCATCGATAGTGACCAGACGGTAGAACACGCGCGGTAACGACTCGCGCGCTGGCTCATTCAGCTTTTTGAAAACATCTTCCGCGTGTTCGCCGATTGCACCACTCACGCCTTTCATCTCACGATAGGCAGCAAGCGTGAGACGATTATTATCTCGTAACAGAAACAAACGTTCCAAAGCAAATTGCAGTAGCGGCAAAGCGCCAGCCAAAGACGCAGTACGGTTGGTTGGGTCTCTGTAGTCGATCAAATCGAATGCAATCTCAATGACCAGACCTTCTTCAAAAGCGAGTTGAACACCCGATTGGTCAGCAGGTTTGACAATGGCGTCGTATAACTCATAGAGTGTCATCGGCAATACTGACTTATTGCCCGCCTCAACCAGTCTTCCAAATTGGGGGTAATTCATCGGGCGGTCGTAAAAGTCGCCACGAAGCGTTATGACCACTAAAACTGACCGATCAGGGTTGAGAGCCGCGCTCACCAGTAGTGAAACAAATTGCTCACGAACTTCTTCGTCATCAACTTGCGTGAATAACTCTTCAAACTGGTCAATGAAGACCACAACGGTTTGCCCGTTTCCCGCTTCATGTGCGAGCCTCGATAATCCCTCTGCATCAGCTGCCGATAGTTCGCCCAAGATCTCATGCGGTCGTTTGTTTGGCAGGATGGCTTTGAGCGAAAACGACAGATTGAGAAGTGGGTCGCCACCAGGAAACACTTGTGGCGCGATCACCCATTTCTCACTCCCAGCGATTACACCAGAGCGGAGTCTGGGCAATAGTCCCGCCATAACAACACTCGACTTACCGGATCCGCTCGGACCGACCACAGTGATCAGGCGATCCGAATTCTCGTCAAGGCGATTTTCTATGATCTCAAGAAGAGTACTTATGAGGTTTTCACGCCCAAAATAATCCTGGGCATCACTCTCGCTAAAGGCGCGAAGTCCCTTGTAAGGATTGCGCGGTTCAGCCCCTTCCGGTAACGGCTCCGGTTCAGAGACTGACCATGCCAGATCAGGGCGCTCACCACGCAAAGCACGTACAAGTTCAGCCAATCCCTCATCAAATCGCCCATTGCGCATATCTATATACTGAGCGCGCGACATATCGAGCGCGACACATTCCAGCCACACTGTACCAGTTGCCCAGACTGGATAGATGATTGAGCCATTCATGCGTGCAATAGCAAGTTCGCCGGTAATGACTTCAGAAGCGTAAGCGTGTGGGGACGCGACGTAGATCAGTGACTTACACTCGCTCAGTGCATCGCGAATAGTGCGTTCCCAATTCGGCATCCCGGAACGCAGATTGGCACGATCTAGCCAGTATTTGATGCCAAGTTTATCAAACTCCGCTCTGAGCTTGTCGACAAAGAGCGCGTCTCGGCGAGAGTAAGATATGAAAACTGGGGAGTCCGTCGCAGGCGAAATATCCATAATGACCCCAACACTTTTTCAGCATACCGTTCTGTTGGAGCATATCACAACTATGACCGTACTCTCCGATTGATTAAGTGTTTTTCACATAAGCTTAGAATTGGCTTAAATGACGGTGCCTAGTACACCGACAAGGTTAAGTTGCTGGGTCAATAACGAGATTTTGTCGTTTTTGACCCGTCATTCTCATCTTGTGGCTGTACTAGCCGCTTTTCTCCGCCACCATAACCGTCACGCGGCTGCGCTGGCAGTCGGACGTGACCACTTGTGTGGCAAAGCCATACTGCGCGAAATAGCTCGCCACAGCTAATCCCCCGCCGCCGCGCTGCCCGGTCACACGATACAGCCACTCCAGCGCAGCAGTCCCTACATCCGCACCCGTCAGTACAGCATTCGGCACAATCACCAGCCGCGCGCCGGGGCGCAGCACCCGCGCGGTTTCGCGCAACGTCGCCGCCTCTAGAATGAACGGCGTCGGAAACGTGCAGACAATCGCATCCACCGACGCATCTGCAAACGGAAGTGCCTGCGCCCGCCCGCGCACCAATCGTGCTGACAAACCAGCCCGCTTGAGCTTGTGCTGCGCGATCCCACCCATCTGTGGCGAAAAATCCAGCCCAATGACGCGATAGCCTGACTGATGCAAGTCGAGTTGCAGATTGCCCGTGCCGTGTGCCAGTTCCAGCACCAGCGCACCCGGTGGCGCGTTCAAGTGCGCTAGTGCCTGCTGCGTCCAGCAGCGCCACTGCCCAAACGATACCACTCGGCTGACCAGATCATACGTCCACGCCATCTCATGGTAGAGCAAGCGAAAGCCGAACGTAACCAGCCGATACCACAACGGCATACTGTTCAACTCAACGCCAGACGAAACACGGTTTCACCATCTTCAATCTTGCCCGTATCGACAAAGCCAAGTCGCTCGTACAACTTGCGCGCGACCGTATTTTCAGGCACAAAGCTAATGTAGATGGCATTGCATCCCGGTTTTGCTCGCATGATGTCGATCAGTTGCTGCATCACCGCAGCACCATACCCCTTGCCCTGCTGGTCTGTGGCAATCATCAGGCGCACGATCCACCAGTACTGGGTATCCGGGTCTACTCCGTACAACACGTATCCGACGGGTGTATCGCCATCGTAAACGCCAAACTGATAAAGATTTTCTGGCTCATAATGCTGATCGAGCATCGAGATTGCGTTGTGCGCCACATAACGCCGCTGCGTCTCCGGTAATTTGTCCGACAACCGGGCAATTTTGCGCCAGTTTTTCTGGGTAATGTTATGCAGCGTGACTTCGCTCATAGCTCACCTCAGCTCTCGCAGCATCACATCCGGCATATCGGTAATGATCGCGTCCACCCCCAGGTCGCGCAGCCGTCGCGCTTCCGTCACGTCATTGACCGTCCATGTGTTCACACGCCAGTTATTCGCCCGTGACCGTTCCATATAGGCGCTGTCCACCTGCGTGTAATGCGGATGACGGGCGCTATGGGCGATATATTTCACCATGTCGTGTGCTTCGACAGGCGTCAGCGGGTACTCCAGGAATGCGATTGGCACATTCGGCATCAGGCTTTGAAAGCGTTGCAACACACGCGGGTCAAACGACGATACCAACACACGCGCATTCATCGCGTGCCGACCAATGCAAGCAGCAACCGCCGCCTCCACACCATCGATCATGCCTTCTTCCGACTTGATCTCGACATTGATGACCGCGAAACGCTGACCGACGGCAGCAAACACCTCATCCAACGTGGGAATCCGTGTCTCGGCGTAGCGCGCCTCCTTCCAACTGCCTGCGTCCAGCGCTTGCAACTCGGCACGCGTCATGTCTGCCACGCGCCCGTGACCGTTGGTGGTGGCATCCACTTCCATATCGTGGATAATGACAGGAAAGCCATCCTTGCTCAACCAGACATCGAACTCTATACCATCTGCGCCCTGCTCTGCCGCCAGCATGAAGGCGGGAAGCGTATTCATCGGTGCATAGGCGCTGGCACCCCGGTGTCCAAGCACAAGCGGTCGGTCGGTACGGTACATGAATTACCCCGTGATTACACAACGATAATGGGGAAAATCCTACCACACTGACACGAGAAATGCTCACGCGCCAACCCACTCCCAGCGGAAGTCGTTATAGCAAGACGCGGCAGTAGCGCCGCTGCGCCGCGCCCACGTTTCAAAGTATGTGAAGGATGTCGGGCTATGCACGACGATGGTGCGGGCAATCGCTTCGCCACTCGCTTCCGGCAAGGTGTGGTACTCTGGCGCATTATGGTCGTTGAGCGGCGCACCGTTGATCTCCACGCCTGCCGCAATGCGCACGCCATACGCTGCCTCTATTGCGTCAGCAGCACTCGGCGCAAACACCTGCGTATCGCCAACCGCTGCATCGCCAGAGCAAACAAAGCCGTCCACGCCATCCAACTGCTGCGAAACGATGTTGACCAGCCGATAGCGACCCGGAATCACGCCATCCGGCGCAAACGTTGCGGCGACGGCTGCCTCGACTTCGGTCGCAGGTACGGAAGCTGCCAGCGCAGGCACATCCGGCGCAGCGACAACCGCCGCAAGCGGCATCAGCAGGCTCTCCCGCCCCTCTACATTAGAGTCAGCGCTCAGCGGTTCGTTGGCTGGCGCTGTCAGGTCGCTGTTGAGTGCAACGCTCGTGTGTGTCCCTGCCACGACAAATGCCACGCCCACAGCGCCCTGTACGACTGCGCTGCCTTCATACACTTCCACGCGCAAGGCTGGCATGGTCGCCTGCCCTTCCAGTGATGCAAAGATCGTGCCGTCAAACGCCACCGTGACGCCGTTCATCACCAGCCGCACCTGTGTTTCGGGCGCATGCAGCAGCAGCCCGCCCGGCAGCATATCAGCGCAGGCAGCCTGCGCAGTTGACGTGGGAGCAAAGTTGAACGCCTGCATCGGGCTGACGGCAACATTTTCTACTGCCACTTCGCCCACAGGCAAAACGCTGACATCGCCATCAATACGCAGCAAGAAGGACGCCATCCAGCCTGTTTCGCCATTGCTATACACAATTTGCATCCATTCGCTCGCCGTGTCACGCGCGACGATAGTGACAGGAGTGCCAGGGTTCAGAGTCGTCACAATGTTGTCATCGCTGGTAGTCGAAGGGGTGGAACGCACGCGCGCGTTGCTCTGAATGACTGCAGGCACGGCTTGGTTCGCTTCGGTCGCATTTGCGATGCGCGCGCTGCCGATCAGCAGCGCTGTCACCGGTTCTTCATCTTCCGGCAAATCCGCTTGCAACCGCAGCAGCGCAACGCCCCATACGGACTCGTCAGGTATCGTTGTGGCTTCCAGCCAGTCCAGCGCCGCGACGCTGACAACATCGCCTGACTGGGCAAATGACGACTCTTCATCTCGCAGCCCTGCGTTCACACCGTCCGCGCCAAAGCACACCTGTCCCGCCTCAGTGCCGCTGCACGCCTCTGTGATTGTTGCCATCACATCTGCCACAGCCGGGCAAAACGCCACATCCTGCGCGCTGGCAATCGACACGCCCAGCAGCAGCAGACCCACAATAATTAACATAAAATTGCTCTTCACGCCACACCTCCACAATCACAATTCCATCTTTATTCAAGATAGCACCAGTCGAGTGTGAAGAGTGTGGAGAATCCTAACTAGTCGCGATCTGCAAATCATCTCCTTCTATACGCATGTCAAAGCGCTTGACAGGCGATAGCGCAGGCGCGGCTTTCACTGCACCCGTGCGCACGTCGAAACAGGCACCGTGCGCAGAGCATTCGATCGTGTAATTGTCATGCAACATGCCATCGGACAGCGCAACTTCATCGTGCGAACACACATCTTCCAGCGCGTAATACTCACCATTAATGTTGAATATCACGATCCACTTGCGCCCCAGCTCCACAACCATACGCTCGCCTGGTGGCAGATCCATCGTTTTGGCGACCGTGACATACACTTTCTCTTTTGCAGCCATGTGGCAACTCCTCACTTGCTGTCGTGCGACCAGGCAATCTTGGCAGTAACCGGTGAGAGCAGGGTGAGACAGACAGTTGTACGCTACAATTTCTCCCGTATTGATCTTTTTTTCCAGTGAGCAATGTCATGACACTCGTCGAAATCATCGGTTATATCGCCTCCGCCGTCGTCATCGTCTCGCTTGTGATGACATCCGTTCTTCGGCTGCGCATCATCAGCTTTATTGGCGCTATCCTATGGTTTATCTATGGTGTGATGCTCAGCGCTCCCCCCATCTACATTACCAACGGCATCATCATCGCTATCAACGTGTATTTTCTCTACCAGATGTTGACGCAGAAACACTATTTCAAACTCCTGGAAGTTGACCGCGAATCATCCTATGTACGCGGTTTCCTGGACTTTCATGCACAGGATATTGGCAGGTTCTTCCCGCAGTTCAGGTATGATGCTGCCCGTGCTGATCTCGTCTATCTGATCCTGCGCGACATGCTCCCTGTTGGCTTGTTCATTACAGAAAAGGACAGTGCCGGGCGCTCGCTGGTCGATCTCGATTATGTGATTCCAGGCTATCGCGATCTTGGTCCAGGCAAGTTTCTGTATGACGAACTCAACCAGCGGCTGCCCGCCAAAGGGGTACTTACGCTCTATAGTGTGCCGGGCAACGAAACGCATCAGGCATATTTGCAGCGCATGGGCTTCGCCCCTACACGCGAAACAACCAGCGGCAATCTGTATCAGCGGGATTTCGTGAAGTAAGTCACTCAAGCTCGCAATCAGGCGTGAAATCGTAGTTGTATGGCGTCTCGGCGATCAAAAAATTATACCCACCCGCACTATAGCGAATCGTTGCGACGGCGTTCTGTGGCGCGCCCAGCTCCAGCGCATATGCCCAGAACTCGCGGAACGGGCAGCGTGGCGCTTCAGCAATTGGCTCCACGCGCGTCGTCGGATCATCGATCTCAAGCGATAGCCCCTTTGACACCCAGCGCAGCGTCACACGCCCACCACCGCCGCTGCGCGAAGTCACCATCCCACGACCAGGACGAGTCGCCTGCACACTCAACACCTCGTACCACTGCCCATCGCTGCCACCCGCACCAATCGGCGGCGCAGTCTGCGGCGGATTGGTTGTGCGGATAAACTCATAATGCACCCACGCACCATAGTCCGCCAGCAAATCGAGCGTGCCATCCGGCTTGACGTAATACGAGTCCAACTCCGTCAGCATGACGCCTTCGCCTGCGAATGCCAGTACCAGATCATAATTGGCAAGCGGATCAAATGCGCGGGCATCGCCGGGCAAATCGCGCGTTTGTGGCGCGGGCATTCCATACAGTGACGCCCCAATGGAGCCTAACAGATTTGCCGCATCCGGGATGAATAATCCTGCTATCGCCAGCACACCAATCAGCAGCGGAACGATTCCGAACACGATCAAAGCCAGCAGCCCAATCAGTCTAGGGCGCGTCGGTCGTTTGCGTGGAGATGGAGGGACAGGTGTCATATAGAGTCCTTGAGCGGCAAAGCAAGAGGGTGCGTCACTGCGCACCCTCTCCCATCATACATAGTTCGATTGTCAGCGGCAACTACATGCCCGTCGGTATGCGCACAACTTGCCCGCTGTCCGGCGCGACATACGTCGTGCTGATGCCGACCAACAGATCGCCATTCGCATCCATCGCGATACCATACGGGTACGGAAGCCCCTCCGCAATCGGTGTTACGTCGTCGGCTGTAACCATGACGACGCTTCCGCTATCGGGGTTATAACCCTGCTCGCCAAAGCCATCCGCGATCTGCACAGCGTAGATTGCACCGTCTTCTGCGACAACAAAGTCGGTCACGAGGTTAACACCTGTGAAAGTCTCCGCAAGCTCGCCATCGACCCAGCGTTCGATACGCGCGGTACCACCCTGATCGGCAGGAAGGAACGGGAAGCCACCGAGGAAGCCGACATAGATGCTGCCATCCGCGCCAACTTCAACCGATGTCGGCACAGCGCTCACGTCATTGGTCAGCGGCCATACGACTGCCGCACTGACACCATCGGCTTCGGTATAGACCCATAAGACGTTCGCACTGGAGTCAACGATGTAAATCTCACCATCAGCGCCCACTGCAAAATCGGTTGGGTTCGAGACAACCTCTTCGCCATCCGGGTTTTCAGCGGTCTCGGCAGCCAACACATCCGCTACAAGTGTGAACTCGCCATCAGCCACCGTCAATAGCGCGCTGACGGGGTTCGAGTCTTCTGGCATGTTTTCGGCAGGCAGCCCTTCACCAACCAGCAGCCAATCGAGGTCGCCAGCGCGCAGCAACTTGTGCGCGCCCAGGAAGCCGCCGAAATAGCCACGGCTGAACAAGCCTTCGACGAAGACGCTCTGCTCTCCGTCCGGGGATACTATCGTCACGCGCGAACTGCTCCCAATCGGCGTTTCGCTGCCGAACTCGTCCATACCCATGTCTTCACCACCGAGACCAGCTTCTGCGATGAAGATCGTACCATCTTCTGCAACCGTGATCTGGCGCGGACTATTTAATCCATCCGCGACAACTTCGTATTCCATGTCTTGCCCTTGTGCTGCCCCAAAGAGCAGCCCGACGAGTAACACGAGAACTACCAGCTTCAGATGGCGCATCAGTCAATCCCTTTCAAAACAAAACGGACGCCCACCAACTTACGTGGACGCCCGTCCGTTTGGATTTAAAGCGTATGAGAGTTAGATGAGGCTGTGCTACGACGGCACTTAGTCCACCCACACTTCCAGATCGTCGCGATGGTCGAGTTCGTGACCGACGATCTTTTCGTCCAACGCTGCACGCAGCCGGGCGCGCACGCGCTCAAACGGGATGCGCCCCAGCAGTTCGTCGAAGAAACCTTCTGTCACCATCAACTCCGCATCCGCGCGCGGAATGCCGCGACTCATCAGGTAAAAGACTGACTGTTCTTCCAGGGTACCAAACGTCGCAGCGTGCGTGCAGCGCACATCATCCGCTTCGATCTCCAGCCCGGGTATGCCATCCATCCGTGCGTCTTCGCTCAAGAGCAGGTTACGACTCGCTTGGAAGCCATCGATCTTCTGCATCTTCGGCAGAGACTTGATCATGCCCTGCCAGACGGTGCGCCCTTCGTCCTTCGCTGCGCCCTTGAAAAGCAGATCGCTGGTGGTCATCGGCGCGTTGTGGTTCTGCTGCGTGTCGTGGTCAAACGTTTGTGTCGTGTCGGCGAAGAACATGCCGCTAACGCGCCCATACGCGCCTTGCCCATCAAGTTCGACTTCGATGAACGCCTTAACGAACTCGCCGCCCATCGTGCCGATCACCCAGTCCAGCTGCCCAGCGCGACCGACCCGGGCGCGCTGGTGGCTGAACTCAAACGTGTCACGATTCCAGTCCTGCAAGCCAACATACTTCAGGTTCGCTGCATCCCCGACTAAAAGCTCCGTCGCGCCCACATAGCTGCTCTGGGCTTCACCATCCGCACTGCGATAATCGACCAGCACGGTTGCCTGCGCGTTCTCTTCCAGCACCACCAGCATATGCCCCATCGTCATCCCGTCGCGGCTGTTGTACATGACGACATGCAGCGGTTCCTCAATCGCTTTATTGCGCGGTACGTAGACAAACACGCCATGCGTCCACAACGCCGCGTGCAGCGCAGCGAACTTGCCATCGCTCGGCTTGACAGCTTTCGTCATCAGGTGGGCGCGCACCAATGCTTCTTGGTCCCGTGAAGCCGTGTGCAAGTCTTTGAAAAGAACGCCCTGCGCCGCCAACTTGTCGCTGAACTGGTTGCGCACCAGCTTGCCATCCACAAATACGATCATGCCCCCTTGCTCGCCTTCGATCAGCGGTTGCAGCATTTCCGATGGTACTTGTTCGAGCGACGGTTGCGCCCCGTTCGGCAGCTTGCTCGCCTCGTCCCAACGGATGTGGCGGTAATCCGTGCGCCGCCACTCTTCCAGCTTGCGGTCGGGCATCGGCAAATGTGCGTAAAAATCATCCCATGCCACCAGGCGCGCCTCGCGCAGCCAGACAGGTTCATTGTACTTTTCACTCAGCGCAATTACATCTTCGCGCGTATAAACAGGCGCGCTCGCCATGTTGCGCCGCTGTCTTGTTGCTATCACTGTTGCTTCTCCTGAAGAAGGGTTGTAGGCGGTTGGGGTATTGTCGGTTGGCTATTGGAAAGTCTGTTTAGAACAGCTAATACCCAACAGCCAACCACCAATACCTGTTTAACCAATCGAGCCTTCGAGCTGAATCTGAATGAGGCGGTTCATTTCGAGCGCGTATTCCATCGGCAGCTCTTTGACGAGCGGCTCAATGAACCCGTTGACGATCATCGCGTTCGCCTCGTCCTCCGTCATGCCTCGCGACATGGCGTAGAAGAGTTGATCTTCACCGACACGGCTGACCGACGCTTCGTGACCCATTGTCACATTTTGCGCATCCACTTCGATTGTCGGGTAGGTATCGGATCGGCTGCCATCGTCCAGCAGCAGCGCGTCGCACACAACATTACTCTTGACGTTATCCGCACCTTCCACAATCTTGAGCAAGCCACGATAACTGGCGCGTCCGCCGTCCTTGCTGATCGACTTGCTCAGGATTTGGCTGGTGGTGTTCGGGGCAAGGTGCGTAATCTTCGCGCCCGCGTCCTGGTGCTGCCCCGCGCCCGCGAACGCAATTGATAGCACTTCGCCGTGCGCTCCTTCGCCTTCCAGAATGACGGCAGGATACTTCATCGTCAGTTTTGAGTTGTGGACAATGAAACCTTGCGAGACAAAGTTGCCAGTGCCTTCAACTTCAATATCCCAGGTTGGTACGGTCTGCGCCGTTGGTTCCGAGACATCAACGTTGACCACTTCCAGAACGTCGTTCAATATCACCGTTTCCATATCTGCCATTACATTTGACTGCCCAACCGCGTTGCTGCGATTGAATGATGCGGGCAACTCAACTGATACCGACTCTAGTCGCGGCACGACTGCTTCGACAATCCGATCCGCACGGACATAGCCTAGTCGGTAGTCGCTCAAACCGGCTATCTCATATACGCGCGTGTAAAATGGGTGATTCGCTGTCACGTTCAACTTGCGTTCACCAACTGACACAGTATGTACAGACTGATTGCCAGAGAATTTCTTGGCAAGCACAGTACGGAATACCAACGCACAATTGGTCTCATCATATGACAAGACTTGATCGCCAACTTCCAATGCCTCAATCGCTTTGATGCCTTCGGGTGTCGTCACAGTTGAACCTTCGGCAAGGCAGCCCAGATTCGCGTCCACCCATTCCATTGTCGCCCGCTTTTGTGCCACTGCCCGCTTTGTCACCAGATTGAATACATTTGGCGACCAGTTCTGAATGGTGGTATAGCGGCAGCGCCCGCCCTCTTTGACAAGGATTTCGACAACCGCGCTGTGCAGGCTGTTGGAGCTATAAGTGGGAGCTGTACAGCCCTCTACGTAATGGACGTAAGCACCCTCTTCCACGATGATGAGCGTGCGCTCAAACTGCCCCATGTTCTGCGTGTTGATGCGGAAGTAGGCTTGCAGAGGCATTTCGATATGCACGCCCTTCGGCACATATACGAACGAACCGCCCGACCACACAGCGCTGTTCAACGCCGCAAACTTGTTATCCGTGTAGGGGATGATGCTGCCGAAGTGTTGCCTGACAATTTCGGAATACTCGCGCAGCCCGCTATCCATATCGGTAAAGTAGACGCCCTTCTCCTCCAGGTCCTTGCGGATGCTGTGGTAGACAACTTCGCTTTCATACTGCGCCGTCACGCCTTGCAGAAACTTTTGTTCGGCTTCCGGAATACCCAATCGGTCGAACGTGCGCTTGATCTCTTCGGGGATTTCTTCCCAGCTGCGCCCCTGCTCATCCATCGCGCGGACAAAATAGTAGATGTCGTCGAAATCGATCGTATCGAGCAGACCGCCGCCGCCCCACTGCGGCATCGGACGGCGCACAAATTCCTCATACGCCTTCAAGCGGAAGTCGGTCATCCAGCCCGGTTCGTTCTTCATCTCGCTGATGGTGCGTACAATATCAGCGTTCAGCCCCTTCTGACTCTTGAACGCATAGTTTTCTTTCTCGTGGAAGCCATACTTCTGCGTATAGCTCTCATTCAGGTCGCGTAACGCAGCCTCATGTTCGGTGAGCTGCTTGTCGCTTTGTACAGGCATATCAGTCATGTCAATTTTTCCCCTGCTCGCTAATTGGTCACACGTTCGCGAATCCAGTCGTAGCCCTGTTCTTCCAGCTTGAGCGCCAGGTCAGCAGCGCCGCTTTCGACAATCTGCCCCTGGAACATGACATGCACCATGTCCGGCTTGATGTAGTTCAACATGCGCTGGTAGTGCGTGATCACCAGCACGCCCAGGTTGTTGGCGTCTTGCAGCTTATTCACACCTTCGCTGACAATACGCAGCGCGTCAATATCGAGACCACTATCGGTCTCATCAAGGATCGCCATCTTCGGCTTCAGCACTGCCATTTGCAGGATTTCCGCGCGCTTCTTTTCGCCGCCGCTGAAGCCATCGTTCAGATAACGCCCCGCAAACGCATGATCAACGCCGATGAAATCCATCTGCTGTTTCATCAGGCGGCGGAAATCCGGGATCGAAATGCCTTTGCTGTCCGGGTTTTCCGCCTTCATGCGGCTGTTGATGGCAAGGCGCAGGAAGTTTGCCAGCGTCACACCGGGGATGGCGACCGGATACTGGAACGCCAGGAACAGACCCAACCGTGCGCGTTCATCAGGTTCGAGTTCGAGGATATCTTCGCCCTCGAAAATGATCTCACCCGCCGTCACTTCATATGCAGGATTACCGAGCATGACATTTGCCAGCGTACTCTTGCCGCTGCCATTCGGTCCCATCAGGGCATGGACTTCGCCCTGCTTGACGATCAGGTTGACGCCGCGCAAAATCGGCTTGTCTTCGACATTGACGTGTAAATTGCGAATTTCCAGGACTGCGGTCATGCCGTTGCGGCTCCTTGAGAAGTTTATAAGTGCGGTTAACTTTTAACCGTACCCAGAGTACAACATTCTCACAGAAGTATAGCAGCGGCTCAACCGAGGGTCAATGATTTCTCAGACGACTATCATCGAAATTTATCTGACGGGAATCAGCATTTTCAAAGAGTCTGCTGAGACTGTTTTGACACCTGTGCGACGCGATGTTAGCATGAGATCCCATTAAACAGTACGCAGAGGGAAATTCCCATGAGCGATACAACAGCAGTAAAGACGGAAGAAGGGCTGCGCGAGGCGCTGCGCGTGGTCGTTGACCCTGAAATCGGCATGAACATAATCGAGCTGGGCTTGATTCGCAAAGTTGAAATCGAGCCTGAACGTGGACACATCACCATGATCATGACCACACCCTTCTGCCCCTACGCGCCTCAACTACTGGAGCAGACGCGCAGGACAGCACAGGAATACCTCGAACTTCCGACGACCATCGAAATGGGTATGGAGATGTGGTCGCCTGACCTTATGGAAGAAGGTGCCGCAGACGACTGGGGACTGTTCTAGGGCTGCTGCCTCGCAACAGTTTCGACGTTATACAGACGCAGGCTGCGGAACACGCACTATCGGCAGGTAGATTTCAAATTCCCGGTTTGCGTCTGGAACACCGATAAATCGCACATGCTCTTCGAGGATGGGATGCGTCCCTAGCTGATAGTAACGGCTGTCTTGCAACCAGCGATCCAATCCCAGCCAGCAATTAGAACGATTATGCGCGCCATAAACCCAAGTGGCTGCATACAACCCACCGGGCAACTGCTTGACGACAATCGACTCGTTCGATTGTACATCGTCGCTCACAGTCATCATGACCGCATAACCGTATCGATGGGCGGCACGCCACACCGTCTGCCCAAAGAAACGCACCACGCCTGTTGGATAGTCCAACTGATTGCACTCCACCCAGCGCAAGAGCCGACCCCACCCATCACGTTCTGGGTTTGCACCGACACCGACCAGCATTGCCACACGCATAGGTGGCAACTGACGAATACGAATATCCTGAGGTCCCATGGTCGCCCCCTGACGCTACGCGGAATCCATCGTGAAACAGATCACAGATTCAAAGCTGGCGACTGTGCATTACAACTGAGATTACACTCATCATATGCCCATTTTGAAGGTTTGAAAAGAGGTAGAAGGCGGCATTGGGCAAGTTGCCCACCCAATGCCATATCGTGTAGCTTAACTTCCCGGTTGCAGCACGCGCCCAACAAAGAGCAGCGTATTGGTGCGGATGTCCTCAATCGCGAAGATGAATGGTCGGTCGATACGCACTTCGACAGGCGGTTCAACCTGTACCGAGGTAACGCCCATAATGATCCCCGTCGCCGCAGCCGCCTCTGTCCCTTCCTCATTCACCTCAACGAACGCCTTGTGCAGAGCCGCGCTGATGAACAGATTCTCCCCCACTGCGCTCCGGTCGTACATGCGTCCAAAGTTGGCTGCGTCAGGATTAAACGCATCCGTCATCCCCATCGCCATTAACGGCGATGCCAGACTCAGCGATTGTTCATAGCTGAAGCGCGGCATGAACACACGCACCGACGCGAATTGCAGCGCCGCGATAATCTCACGATACCGATCGGCGGTCATTCCGGCTTCAAACGTCTCAAATTCCCCTGCGTCAGGCAGCAATATCAACATCCGCGTATTGCCGTTGACATAGGGCAGCGCCACCGCCGTATAACCTTCGCCGTCCACATAAGCCAGCGTCTCGCCGCTGAAGCCCATCTGCATCATCGGCACGGTTTGCGTTGTGCCATCGAGCAGCGTAAATGGCGCGTCCTGCGTTTCGCCCTGCATAAACGGGAACATCCACGCGCCTTTAAAGTAGATCGCGTTGGCGATGACCATGCGCGTTGCGGCATCAATGACGCCTTCCGGTATCAAATCCTGAATGCGGTCTTCGGTTTGCTGTTCGACCCACTCGTTGATCTGCTGGCGCACGGCATCGGGGTCAGCTGTGTAATCGACCAGTTGCACGGGCGAACCATTGCCTTCGGCAAAAGCCAGATAGTCCGGCAGCCAGGGAAAATCTTGCTGCCCCCACAGGGCATTGGCATTGCGCAGGACAAAGTTGCTTTCTTCGCCCTGCCCACTGGCAGTCGGTGTCGCGCTGAGACCGGACGTAGCCGGAAGCTGGTCCAACGGCACGAAGCGCAGCACATCGCTCATCTGCTCTGCCGTCGCCCCGTCAGCGCCCGCATATGCCAGCCAGAACGCCTGAAGAATGCTATGGGGCGAGAAGAACAAATTACCCTCTTCCGCTCGCACCTGTTGGTAGAAGTCGAGCGAAAAATCCACGTTACCTGCCATCATCGTTGCCCCAGTATCGTCCTGCGCTCCGGCTGCGCCCGTCAGTATCAGCGACAGCAAGAGCAAAGCAGTCAGCAGTATCCACAGTTTACGCATGGTCATCATCCTCACGTTGTCTACCCTACAATGCCACAGTGTATCTACACCAGTAAACGCGGGCGACGCAGATTTTGTTCCCAACCGCTATAATTGTGCAAAGCGAGTGAACGAACGGCAAGCGACTCATGCAACCAGTACGCACCATCAGGAATCAATACAGAGGCGTCAACGCCCACCTGCACAGCTATTGGCAAGCAGAAGAAGGGTGGGCAGACTTTCATGGGCCCCATATTACCGACATCTACCGTCACTTAAACGCATTGCTGCTGCCAATGGGGTACAGTGCGCACGTCGAGCGTTCGATGCAAATACGCCGTTGGAATGACGCCCCTGCCCGCCCACGTTCCGACATCCTGATTCGTGACGCTCAGCCGGAGCGCCTTCGTCTGCCCGCAGCCGCAGCTTTTGTTGAACCCGCTTTTTCCACTGTTGCAGACCTGATCGAACTCGATGCAGATACCGAGAAACCCTATCGTGCCATTGCAGTCTACCGGGGCGTGCGCCAAGAGTCTACGCCACCAATTGCCTGGTTGGAAATTTTGTCACCCACCAACAAACGTCCCGGTGCTGACCGACGAGATTATATTGACAAACGACAGCAGTTAGTTGAGCAAGGCGTTGTGTTTATCGAGATTGACTATCTTCATGAGTACCCAACGACATTTCGCTCACTGCTGAACTATACCCGCCGCGACGAACGACAAGAAGCACACCCCTATCACATCGTCATGCTCGATCCACGACCCGATTTATGGTCGGGACCTGCGGTTATTCTCGGCTTCAATGTGGATGAACCCATTCCCAGCCTGACAATTCGACTTTTGGATCAAGACGAAATCACTGTCACTTTCAACGACATCTACCAGAAATCATTTGAAGCGAGTTTGTACGGGGAACAATTTGTAGATTACATCACCTTGCCCCACAACTTCGATCGCTATAGCCCAGCCGACCAGACGCGCATCGTCAACCGGATGCTGGCGGTACTGACTGGCAGTGAGGACACGCGCACGCAGCCGCCACTGCCCACGCCGGGTGTAACGCTGGAAGAGGGACTGATGAGGCTTGAGGCTCTCAGGTGAGCAGGGCGTACATGGCTGCCCTGCTCCTGAGTTCTTGAACTGAACCTACGCACGCGGGCGATTGTTCGCGATGTATTCGCGCGGATCAACATAATGACGGAACGTCTCCTCGCGGTCGCGCCCAGGCCAATGCGACGGATCCGTTTCCAGAATCGTCGTTGGGCTGAGGTCAACGTGCAGGTGATACGCCCACCGCCCAAACGCATTACTAATGGTCGATATTTGCTGCCCGCGCCGCACGCGCGCCCCAACACCCACCAGCATATCGCCGACGTGCCCGTAACGGCTGTACATCACCTGCCCGGTAGTCGCCAGCGGATCATGCTTGATGACAATCACATTGCCCCATGTCGGCAGCCGCGCCGCAAATACAACCACCCCGCTGGCGCACGCATAAACTGGTGCGCCGCGATCCGCGTCTTGCGGCAGGTTCAAATCCGCCCCCGTGTGATACGCCTCGCTCGGAGTGCCGACAAAGTACAGCCGCCCGAACGGACTGGCATCCAGCCAACGACCGGGCCAGACGCGCGTGCCGCGTCGCTCTTCCTGCGTCCCAACAGGCGAGTCGTAGCCATCGCCAGCAAATGGTGTTGGGTCGCCGCCACCCACCGGACGATCAATGATTGCGCGCCACCGTACCGCATCGAACGCAATCTCTTTGTCCGCCTCACCCGTCAGGTCATTCAAAAAGACCACGCCTGCATTGACCAGCGCCCTGTCAATGTCATAGACGCCAAGTGTTACCCAGCTATTGCTCTGCAATGCCTGATTGACTGTCACCTGAACTTCGCTCGCTGTCCCGCGCACACCATGTATCTTGTAGCGCGCATTGGTCGTCGTGGCGTGGCGCGCAGGCACAAACACCGAGATCTCCTGTCGCCCGCTCTGGGCGATGCGCGGAGTCCATTTGCCTGTGACCTTGCTTTGCTGCGTCTCAGTCGTTTTGTACAGTACCTTCCAGCCCCACGACCCCACAAACTCGCTGAATTCGTTTCTGCCGGTAAATGTGAAGCTGGCAAAACCTGGATCCGTCGGGCGCACCACCTGCGTCTCGCCGAACTCAATCGTTGGCGGCGGGGGTTGCGTGCCGGGATTTGTGCCAAGCGCACGACCAGCCGCGCGCAATTGTGGCGGCGTCATGACGCCCAGTCGCCACCAGCTGACCGAACGAGCTCTATGCCGATTGACCGCCAATGTTCCCGCTTCAGTGATTTCTGCGACAGGTGCATCTCCCTGCAATGCCGGGATAATCGGCTTGCCATACGGTCCCCAGATTTCAAATGTTTCTTGCAACACTTCTTCCGGGCTGCGTCCAAACGTTTGCCAGTACGACATGGTGTGAACGCTATTGACGAAGGGTGCCCACTCTTGCGGATGGATAGCATCAAACCAGCGGCGGCGCGGGTCAATGCACAAGCCGATGTGGAACGAGCCAGGCAGCGCCCGCCGCACGCGGATCATTAACGGGCGTACGGCTTCGCGTCCACCCACCCAGAAGCCTTCATAAGGTTCGACATCGAGGATCATCGCGCGCACGCCGGGGCGTTGGCACGCCTGAATGATCAAATCTGCTTCCGCCGCAACGTTGATTCCGCGCGGGATGCACCAGGCAACGAACTCCATGTTATGTCGCGCCAAGCCGCTCACCCAGCGATCAATACTGGCGGGACCATCAATTGCGAGTGCGCGCTTGGTATCCCAATAGCCTTGCCATTGTGCGCCAGCACTTTGTGTAATGTCGCTGGTCTTGACGTAAATCTGTCGCAATTCAGGAACTGCATTACGCAGGTTACGTGCCAGTTCGTCAATGCTGTTCTCGCCCAGCATGTCCCCACGCCAGTGCCACATCCCGACTTTGCCGTCAAACGGCGTCACCTGGTTGGGCGCAGGCGGCAGTTGTGCTGCCACATCCTCGAACCGCACCACATACGTCAACACCCAACCACCAATACCCGCCTGCTCGATCCAAATCCAGCCATCCTGCTTCAAAGTCTGCGGGTAATATGCGACCAGCGTATTACGACGCAAATCGCCGATATCGCGATAGTTGGTCGCGGGACCGTTGCGAATATTGATGTAAGCGCCAGTGGTGAGCGCAAGTGCTGTCTTCGGCGCACCTGCATTGGCAGGCTTGGGGACAGGCGGGGGGAATGTACTCATGGGCGCACTCCTACGTATCCGAAAGATGAACAGCCATTATAAACGCTTTCGCAATTCTGGAAAAACCGCTTTTACACCAAATATGTGCGATAATCGGTGTGACAATGTGAGGTGTTTCGGGAGATCACCACGATGAATGCAAGTCGAATTATCACTATCGTGACGCTTTTGCTGGCTCTGCAATCGACCAGCAACGCTCAGGATCAGGCAAACATCTTTGATCTTGAGTGGTCGCCAGACGGCAACTATCTTGCCATTAGCAGCACGCAGGGTGTGCTAATTTATGACACCGCAGATTTCAGCGCAGAGCCGCGCATTCTGCCGGGAACAGAAGACGAAGGAATTCCGCTGTTGACTTTTGATCCGATGACAGGTGTCCTGCTAGCATCCAACACGACCGATGATTACGGCACTGAACTCCTGCTGTTTGACCCGACAACTGCCACACTGCTGCCGGACGATGAACAACTGGAAGTCATCTTTGAGGGAAGCACAGAGACCATCATTGAAGTCGCCTTTGCGCCGCATGGGACTTTTGTTGCGGCGGCTGGCTACAGCGCGCTGAGTTTCTACCCACGCAGCCAGGATGTGCGCCTGCCTCCCTTCCCAACTCTCCCACCACCCGCCACTCCATTTTCGCTTGCCTTCCACCCCAGCGAAGATTTCCTCGCCGTCGGTTCTGGTTACGATGATGGCAAGGTGTACATCACTGTGGTTTCGCCGCGCGCCGCGCCCGATGTTGAGCCGCGCGTGATCGAACTTGGCTATGGAGTTCAACAGGTCGGATGGTCGCCCGACGGCTCATATTTGGCAGTACAGGGGGTATTTAACGCACTCACCCTCTATGACGGCGAGACACTGGAAGAAATTCCACTGGGCATTGATGCCACCGTAAATTCGTTTGGCTTTGCCTTCTCGCCTGGCGGTTCAGTCCTGGTTTCAGGCGGCAATAGCATCATCACGCTCTACGAATTGCCGAGTCGAGAAGTCACCGATGTGTGGAGCCTTCCCGGTGGCGATGCAGCCGCAGCATTTAGATTGGCGTTTTCGCCCGACGGAACGAAGCTTGCCAGTATTGATACCAGTGGTGACCTGTTGATCTGGAACCCAATCACTGGCGAAGTATTGGACGATGTGGGCGACTTTGACGGCGGTTTTGATCGGCGGTGGGGTTAACAACTGCCTTAATGCGCATGTTAGCCCACATTGCCGCCCGTATGTAGAATGTCGTCCATCACATGCAACAAGCGTCCGGCTTCTGCGGAGGTCATGCGCGCCGACCATGTGCTATCGCCCACCCACCCCGTCAACTCGTATTGACCATTATCGAGGTCATCCAGTGTGACATGGTGGGTAATCGTCGGCAGTTCGCTGTCCCGCGCTTCCATCGTGTCCAGCCCCGCCATGTGACGCGCCTGTTCGGGTGCGAACTGCTGTGCCAGCCGCAGCCAAAGTAGATAGCCAGCGCGCTGGGATAGAACGCGAGTCCAACGCTGGCTATCGTCATTCATACCGCCCACCACGAACGTCTGACCGTTCTTGGGAGACACGAACAGCCCGTTCGACAAACCATAGTGGCGATGCATGAGATAAGCTTTCTTGGAGTGTGAAATATTGTATAAGTAAACCACAATTCAAAACATTTTCAAGCGGTGGACTTGCCAACCCACAATCATGCTTTGCTCACAAATAACTCACCCCCACCCGGCACAACATCGCCAATAATGACGGCTGGCTCGCCGGCTGCGCGCAGCGCCTCATACAATACCGTCGCACGTTCAGGCGCAACAGCCAGCAGCAGCCCTCCGCTGGTCTGCGGATCAAAAAGCAGTTCTCGTTCGTGTGGAGCAAAGTCGCCTTCAAAGCGCACCCATTCCTGATAGAACGCCTCGTTGCGCCGCATTCCGCCGGGGAAGACATCCTGTTGCGCCAGCGCCTGCGCACCCGGCAGCCATTCCAGCGCGTCGTAGCGCAGCCGGAACGCCATACCCGCAAGATGTGCCATCTCGTGCGCATGACCGAGCAGACTATAGCCCGTAATGTCCGTTGCCGCGCGCACGCCATGTGCTACCGCCAGCCGCGCGGCGGTACGGTTCAGGCGGCTCATGCTGGCAATCGCAGCATCCATCCATTCCGGCTGTGCTACGCCGCGCTTCCCCGCCGTTGTCAATGCGCCGATGCCCAGCGGCTTGGTCAGGATCAGTACATCGCCGAGCCGCGCGCCGCCCTTCGTCATGATGCGCTCAGGATGAACCTGTCCTGTCACTGCCAGCCCGTACTTCGGCTCTTTGTCCGTGACCGTATGCCCGCCTGCAATGACCGCGCCCGCCTCACGGACTTTCTCCGCCCCGCCGCGCAGAATGTCTGACAGGATCGCCATCTCCAGCCCGTCGGGAAACGCGACAAGATTGATCGCAAACAGCGGCTCTCCACCCATCGCGTAGACATCGCTCAGGGCATTGGCAGCCGCAATCGCGCCAAAATGATACGGGTCATCCACGACAGGCGGAAAGAAGTCCGTCGTCGAAACCAGCGCCCGTTCCGCGTCCATCCGCCAGACAGCCGCATCATCCGGTTCGCGCAAACCCACGAGCAGATCGGGGAAATCTTCAGGTTTGAATAGTCCAGTCAGCGGCTGCAACACGGCAGCCAGGTCGCTCGGTCCGAGCTTCCCGGCTCAACCCGCGCAGGCAGCCAGCGCCGTGAGGCGTATCGGCTCCATATTTCCCCCAAATCTAACGAAGCTACCAGTGTAACGTGCATTTAACAGCACGTCACACGCAAAACTGCTACTATTGAGTCATGCACTGTCGAATCAATTCTGGAGCATCCTTATGAGCCAGTCGCGCGTCTTTCGCATCGGCACATTCAACCTCTACAACCTGATCCAGCCCGGCGTCACGTATTACGGCAACAAGAAACTGAGCAAGCCGATGTACGAACGCAAAATCGGTTGGATTGCAGGACAGCTGCGTTCAATGAATGCGGCGGTCGTCGGCTTTCAGGAATGCTTCCAGTCAGCCGCGCTCCAGCAGGCAATTGCCAGCAGCGGACTCTACAACGGCGCGTCGGTTGTAACCCACGAACGCAAGGATAACAACAATCAGCCGCTGCCATGCTGCGGGCTGGTATCGCTATATCCAGTCGTCAACAGCTTCGTCATTGAGAAGTTCCCGCCGCGCGCCGTCGTCAGCTATGGCGGGCAGACCGTGCCGATTGACACCTTCTCGCGCCCGGTCGTTTATGCCCGTGTGCAAGTCAACGAGCATCTTGTCCATGTCTTCGTCGCCCATCTCAAGTCCAAGCGACCGACAATCATGGATGGCGAAGATCGCAATGATCCCGTGATCGATGCGCTTGGCAAGACGCGCTCGCTCATCACCCGCGCTGCCGAGGCAATCGCCCTGCGCACCATGGTCGTAGACATCACGCAGAACACGCAGGCTCCCTGCATCGTCCTGGGTGACCTTAACGATGAAACAGGGGCAGTCACCAACGAAGTCATTTCCGGGTCGCAGCCCTGGCGCTTCGCTAAATTCGCCGAAAAGAAGAAGGCGTGGGATGTACTGCTCTATAACGTGCGGGACATTATCTCCAAACGCAGTCTGGGCGATTACTACTACACACACATTTATCAGGGGCATTATGGCGCGCTCGATCATCTGCTCGTTAGCGAAGAATTCGTCTATGAGAATCGCGATGGGCGCATCGGCGCGGTTGAAAGCGTGCGCCTGTTTAACGACCACCTGGTGGACGACACGCAGGGCGACGACGATGTCCCGGCATGGCAAAGCGATCATGGGCAGGTGGTGGCGCAGATTACGCTCGACGCGCCAAAGCCGCCCCCATCGCCAGCGGCACCCTGACGCCACAATGAGACTCTTAACGCAGGGACGCGGAGATGCAGAGGCGCAGAGCATTTGATCTCTGCATCTCTGCGTCCCTGCGTTAAAATCTGCATCCTTCCACCTTGCGCCGCGTCCGCTGCCGCTTTATACTGTTGTTTAGACAGGGGTATGGCGCAGATTGGTAGCGCGCTTGCATGGGGTGCAAGAGGTCGTGGGTTCAAATCCCGCTACCCCTATTCGCAAAAACGGATACCGGACCGGGTATCCGTTTTTCATTTCCTTTCATTTCTTGCAGTTACCATAAACGTGGCAATAAACTACATGAGAGATTGCCTTAAATTTGTGCGCTTTTTCTTTGTTTTCTAATCAAATTGACGTTAAAATACCGCACACGGTTATAAGTTTCCGAATCGCGTTGAACCTTCAGCGCCAGTCGTGAGTAATGTGTACAGGCTGCATGTTGCTTGTGGCTGAAAATGTTCGGGAATGGCTCTACAAGCCGCAATGGAACAATTTTAAGGAGATGTCAGGATGAATCGTATTACCAGATTGCTGGTAGTGGGCGTTTTGCTTGCGCTCGCTGCCCTGCTGGTCATTCCAGCAGTTGCTCAGGAAGAGGGGACAGGCGGCATCATCATTGAAGCCACCTTCGGCAGCGGTCCCGCCACCTTCAACCCGCTGCTCGCCAGCGATACCACCAGCCGCGATCTCGTCGGCTATATGTTCCCCGGTCTTCTCGGCACGGATCCATCGCAGGCGGTCATCGTCCAGCGCTTGCAGGCGCCCGAAGAATTCCAGGGCGGCTACCTGGTCGACAGCTGGGAAATCAGCGAAGACGGCACGAGCATCACTTTCACCATGCGTCAGGATTATGTCTGGAGCGACGGCACGCCCGTGACCACCGCCGACATCGCCTACGCTTGGGAAGGCATCAGCCGTGCGGAGGAACTCGGTCTCGACATTCCAGCAGTCTTCATCACCCAATACATCGAAAGCGTTGACATTGTTGACGACTACACGTTCACCGTCAACTATCTGGTAGCGTCCTGCCAATCGATTGCCTACGCCGCCAGCCTCGGCTCGCCGCTGGCACCTTCGCACGCGCTAGGTCCGATTGAAGAACTCAATGACTCGGCTTTCAACCAGAACCCGACCGTCTTTGGCGGCGTTTTCACGTTCGGTGAACTGCGCGCAGCTGAACAGACGAGCCTGCTCGCCAACACCGATTACATCGATGGCGACGTGCTGCCGACCGGTTTCATCCAACGCTATGTGCCGGATCAGACCGTCCAGGTCGAGCAGTTCCTGGCGGGCGAAACCAGCTTCATCAACGGTCCGCCCGTTGGTCGCCGCGCCGACATCCGCGCCTATGGCGAGGAAACGGGCGCACAGGTCTATTCATTCCCCGGCAACACCTGGGACTATTTCGCGATGAACTACGCCGATCCCAGCAACCCACAGAATGCTTTTGATGAAGCCGGCGAACCGATTGACCAAGGCAACCACCCGATCTTTGGTGACAACCGCGTCCGCCAGGCAGTTGCGCTCTTGATCGATGTCGATGCGATTATGGAAGCCGCCGTCTTTGGCGAAGGCGACCGTATGACCAGCTTCATCATCCCGGCATCGTGGGCGTATGCTGATGACCTGCCTTTCATCAGCGTTGATGCTGAAGCCGCCGCCGCGCTGCTCGACGAAGCGGGCTGGATCGATGACGACAATGACCCGGCGACCCCGCGCGTTGCACAGGGTGCGATGTACGCCGAAGATGGTGCGCTGCTGAGCTTCACGCTCTTCACCAACGAAGGTAACTCGCGTCGCGAAGCGGTCGGCACGATCATTCAGGATCAGCTCGGCGCACTCGGCTTTGAAGTCAACTTCCAGACGCTCGACTTCAACGTGCTGCTCGATGTCATCGACAGCCAGACATTTGACTCGTTCATCCTCGGCTGGCGCAATGGCTATCCCGATGACCCCGACGCCACGCAGCTCTTCACGACTGCCAGCGACATTGTTGCCAGCGGCAGCAACTTCACCTCGTTCCACAACGAACGCTTTGACGAGCTGAACGCACTCGCCAACAACCCGCTGGAAACCGATGGCTGCTCGGTTGAAGCACGTTCGGAATACTACCGCGAAATGCAGGAAATCTTCCAGGAAGAACTCCCATATGTACCGCTGTTCACCATCTCCGGTATGTACGCAGCGCAGGCAAATGTAGAAGGTTTCAATCCGTATCCATCGCAACTGCTCTGGAACATCAATACCTGGACGATCAGCAACCCGTAACACGCTGACCGCACAGGCGGAGGGGAAGGGTTGAGCAATGCCCTCACCCCCAACCCCTCTCCCGATGGGAGAGGGGTTTCCAGAACGTTCTTGTTCCCCTTCTCGACTTTTCTTCATAAATCGAACGTTAAGCCTCTTTCGTGAGTAGTTAAACAACGGTAATATCTCGCAATCGACCTGTTCGTCTCACAAGTGAATAGAACGACATGATCAAATACACACTCCGTCGCCTCGTACAGGCGATTCCCACATTTTTCGGGATCACGATTCTGTCATATCTGCTGCTCTGGTTCGCCCCAGGTGATCCCGTATCGCTGCTCACCTTCAGCCCAAGCACCACCCCCGCCGATCGTGAGCGGCTCGCCGCGCGTCTGGGCGTCAATGATCCGCTTCATGTTCAATACCTGCGCTGGCTGGCGGGCGACGACTGGATGCGCATTGACGACGATGGTGACGGCGTATCTGACCGCTGCTACATTCTCGCCTGCGATGCCGACGGTGACGGCGTGAACGAGCCACCCGGCGAACGGCGCGGCATCATTCGCGGTGACTTTGGGCGCTCCTTCACCCGTCCGCGCAATGTGCTTGATCTCATTGTCGAGCGTATCCCGGCAACGGTTGAGCTGGGTGCGATTTCGCTCATGCTGGGCTTGATGATCGGTGTGCCGACGGGCATCTTCGCGGCGGTGCGCAAAGGCAGTACATTTGATAACTTCACGCGCGTAGCATCAGTCGTTTTCAGCGCCATACCCATCTTCTGGCTCGGATTGATTCTGATTCTGCTCTTCGGTCGAGTCTTGTTCCCTGATCTCTCACCCAACCCATTCATGTTGGGCGGGCGGTGTCCCGTAGCATTGACCGGCGGCTGCCCGCCGTTATCGGGTCGCCTGTTGTACATCTTTCTGCCCGCTTTCGTGCTTGCCGCCCAGGTTATCGCCGTCTACTCACGGTTCATGCGCGCCTCAATGCTGGATGTCATCGGACAAGACTACATCCGCACAGCCCACTCTAAAGGACTTTCTCGTCGCACCGTCTGGTTCCGGCATGGCGCGCGCAACGCACTCATTCCCCTGGCGACTTTCCTTGGTCCGGCGATCACGGGCTTGCTCGGTGGTGCCGTACTGACAGAGACGATCTTCTCGTGGCCTGGCTTGGGGCGACTTGGGTTTGAGTCGGTTATCCAGCAAGACTATCCGATGGTCATGGCGTTCGTCATCATTGGCTCAGTCGCGACTATCGTTGGCTACATTCTGTCTGACATCCTGTATGCGCTCATTGACCCGCGCATTCGTTTTGACTAAGGCGAGAGGTAAAACATGACAACCGTTCAAACGACGATTGCGCGTCTCGAAATTGCTGAAGAGCATCGCAAGAGCGAATCGCTGACGACGAAGGCTTTGCGCCGTCTACGAAAGGATAAGCTCACCCTCATTGCGATGGCGGTGCTTCTCGTCCTGGTCGCACTTGCCGCGCTGGCGCCCGTTATCGAAAGTCAGCTTGGCGTCAGCTATACACAGGTACAGACGCAAATCACTTTCCTGCCGTTTGGCTCGTTCCCGCATATTCTCGGTACCGACGACCTGGGACGCGATCACCTTGCACGCCTGCTCTACGGCGGGCGTGTCTCGCTCAGCATTGCCTTCTTCGCTGCCATGCTGTCGATTGTCATCGGCGTGTCGTTGGGCATGATTACAGGCTACTTCGGCGGCATTATCGATGATGTGGTGAACTGGTTCATCAGCACCCTCAACTCGATTCCGCAGTTGTTCCTGCTGCTGATTATCTCAGCGCTCTTTATCCGCACAACTACAGACAGCGGCGTCATCCCCCTCATTCTCGTACTCGGCTTGCTCGGCTGGACGGGAACGACGCGCCTGGTACGCGGGGAAACGCTGTCGCTGCGCGAGCGTGAGTATGTCGTTGCGGCGCGGGCAATGGGCGCTAACCCGCTGCGCATCATGTTCGTCCACATTATGCCGAATCTGTTCTCGGTTATCATTATCACGTTGATGATTGATCTGGGTTCGTTGATCCTGGCAGAAGCGACGCTCAGCTTCCTCGGTCTCGGCGTTAAACCACCGGAACCGACATGGGGTAACATGCTGCAAAGTGCGCGCGATTACTTCAACCGCGGTGTCCACCTCGTCATCATGCCGGGTTTGCTCATCTTCATCACTGTGCTGTGCCTGTACGTCATTGGCGACGGTCTCCGTGACGCTTTCGACCCGACAGCGAAGGAATAAATGATGCAGTACCGCGATTTTGGACGTACTGGATGGAAAGTCTCAACCATCAGCTTCGGTGCGTGGGCAATCGGCTCAGCCTGGGGAGAAGTGGACGACAGCGAGTCGATGGGGGCGATGCACCGCGCGCTCGATAACGGCGTTAACCTGATCGACACTGCTGATGTCTACGGCGACGGTCACAGCGAGCGCCTGATCGCGCGCCTGAAGCGCGAACGCAGTGACCCGTTCTACGTGATCACCAAAGCCGGACGCCGGCTGCCAAAGCAGGCGGTTGAAGGCTACACCCGCGAAAACCTCACAAGTTGGATTGAGCGCAGCCTGAAGAACCTGGAGACCGATTGTCTCGATCTGGTACAGTTACACTGCCCGCCAACCGAGTCCTACTACCATCCCGAAATCTTCGGCATCCTCGATGATCTGATGGCGGCGGGTAAGATTCGTTATTACGGCGTCAGCGTGGAAAAGGTCGAAGAGGCGCTCAAGGCAATCGAGTATCCGAACGTCCAGTCAGTGCAGATCATCTTCAACATGTTCCGGCTGCGTCCATCCGAACTTTTCTTTGGCGAAGCGCTGCGCCGTAAAGTTGGCATTTTGGCGCGTGTGCCGCTGGCAAGCGGGATGCTGACGGGCAAAATTACGAAAGAAAGCACCTTTGCCGCTGACGATCATCGGCAGTTTAATCGTCACGGCGAGTCGTTCGACGTTGGCGAGACGTTCAGCGGCGTCGATTATGATGTGGCGCTTGCCGCCGTCGATGAACTCAAAGCGCTCGTGCCACCCGGCGTAACGCTGGCGCAGTTCGCCCTGCGCTGGATATTGATGTTCCCGGCGGTCTCGTGCACCATTCCCGGCGCAAAGCGTCCGTCGCAGGTGGATGACAACTGCGCCGCCGCTGACCTGACGCCGCTCACCGACGAGCAGATGCAGACGGTCGCCCGCATTTACGAGCAGTCGATTCGACCGCTGGTGCATCAGCGTTGGTAATCAGTTGGCGGCTTCTGCCATTGCCTGCAAGTCTTCGGCAAGCGTCTTCTGGAGTTCCAACACCTGGTCAAACATCGCGTTGACTTCGTTCGCCACCGTCGTCAGCGCGTAGTTCGGGTCAACCAGGGAGGATTGCAGCGCCTCGATACCTTGATCCATCGCCGCCGTCAGCATCAACTGTGCGGCGACGGCACATTCCGGCGTCGAGGTGCGGTACACCTCGTCGCGCTGTGCCGCTAGCGAGAACGCCGCCCGTGTGCGAAAATCGGCAGGTGCAAGCAGCGCATTGTTGAACTCATCACGAAAGACCTGCATCTGGAACGTCGAAGCTTGCAGCCAGAACTCCAGATTGCGTGACTCCAGCGAACATGTTTCACCAAAAACTTGTGGGGGCGGCGCAGCAATAAGCACTGGAATGGGCGTCGGTTCGACAATGGCGACTGGCGTTGGATTAAACACCTCGCCCGACGCACAACCTGCCAGCAACAGGAAACACAGCAAGATGGGCAACACCCGCAAGGAAGCGATATCCTGAACCATACTCTCTATCCTCTTCCCCTCTAGCCTCTTGAATGAGCTTTTTCCGTCTCGATCACTCAGTTTCCCCCCTCAACTGGCTGCACACCTTCGGCAGTGCATGAGTTGTAGTTTGCACCCAGCACCACCTCAAAATCGATGGTGCGGTTCGGGTCAGGCTCGATGCGCACATTTTCCGGGCGCACGTTCAGAATGCGCGTGAGTTCCACCAGACTGCTGCCCTTGCTTGCGCCTGTGTAGTCGATCAAAATCGTATCGGTATAGGCATTATTGTCAGCCGCGCCTTCCGCAGTCGCCAGGAAACCGCTGTATGCCAACCGATCTGCCGCTACCCGATCCCAGTCGGCATTCGTCGTCCCGTTCAATACGCGGATGCGCGCGCCTTCCGCCGCAAGCTGGCTCTCGGTCGGTGGCGTATAGAAATCCTCCAACATCGGGCGAATGGTATCGTAGATCGGCAGTTGTACGAAGTCACCTTCCGGCGTCTGCCAAGGGGTCGTGTGATACAAGCGTATGAGATTGAAGTTCTCGATGCGGCTCGGATCAAGATTGACCGCAATCGGCAGCAGCCCGACCAAATCCTCAAACGTCAGGTTGGTTTCGATGTAAGGCTGAATATCGTTCCACAACGTCGGCGCTTGCGTCAGCAAGCCGTTATCACGCGCCTGCCGCCAGATGGCGCGTAGCAGTTGCATCTGCCGCCGCTGGCGGTCAAACTCAATACTGTTGTGACGCGAGCGCGCGTACCACAACGCCTCACCACCCGTCATCTCGTAGTAGCCGACAGGCAAGATACGATAGCCGTCCTCGTCCGGTTCAAGCGCGCCCGCTGGCACATCCGCACCGATCAGCGGCAAGTCTTGTATAGCACAGTCAACCGCGATATTGATGCCGCCCACCGTATCAACGATTTCGCGCAGCCCGGTCAGGTTGACCATCGCGTAGTAATGCACGTTGATACCGAAGTTATACAGGATCGTCTGACGCAGCAAACCGAAACCCCCATCAGTCCAGCCGATGCTTTCGCCGTGAATGTACGCCAGATTGAGCCGCTGCATTGTCCAGCCGGGAATGTAGACGTACAGATCGCGCGGCAAGCCAAACATAGACACTGTGCCTGCTGTGCGATTGATCGAAACCAGTATCATGGTGTCTGTGCGGATAAAACCATCTTCTGTCAGTTCGCCATCATTGCCGAGCAGGACGATGTTCATTAGGTCTTGCCCGCGCCGATCGACATATTCAACAGGTGTCGGCACTCCGGTGGGCGAAACAAGGTCAACTGGCGCTTCGCCGTACACAAACAGCGTCGGCAGCGGGCGCGGTGTGGCAGTCATGGCGGCATCGGTCGCCGTTGGCATAAGCGTGGGCGACTCGATCATCGGTATCACCGTTGCCGTTGCTGGCACAGGCGTGGGAGTCGCGGCTGTTTCCTGTCCGCGCGGCGTATTGATGGCGGGCAGAGTCACCTGGCTCGCATCCAGCGGGCGCGGCGTATTGGTGGCGAACTGCGCCAGCGAAAGCATCGCTACGGCTGTTGCTTCGGGCGATGGGGTTTGCGTTGCGGTTGCTGGCGGCAGTGCTGTTGTTGTGGATGTCAGGCGGAGCGTAGGCGTCGTCGTTGCCGTAAGCGATAGCGTGATACTTGGCGTCACCGTAAATGTGGGTGTAACTGTCGGCAGCGGCGTTGCCGACGGCGTACTGGTCAGCGTTACAGTCGGCGTATGCGTGGTGATCGTCGCGGCGATTGCCGTCGCTGTCTGTTCGTACAGACTGAGGCGTGCGTTGGCGCTCGCCTGCTCATCCGCATAACGCAGCACTTCCGCCGCCGCGCGATAGCCGAAGAAGAGAATACCTGCAACCAGCGCCAGTTGTATCACCCGAAAAAGCAACGTACCCAACCAGCGCCGTAGCCGCCCCGGTTTGCGTTCAGTCATGACCCAGCCTTCCTGAAGGACACGGCAGCGCCGTCCCGTTTTTCGACGGGAGAAAGTCTAGCGGATTTGACTGCCTAACGGAATAGCGCGTCGGGCAATCGTCAGGCATCGCCGCCTAACGCGCCAGCACTGGAATGGCGCACGGCTGTGGGAACGTGCCACGTTGATTGACCACGACAAGCCGGACGTAAAACAGCCCGACACCGTAATCCGCGAAGTCGATCTCACCCAGGACGCCATCGTTCACGGGCGTGCGTCCGGTCATGACTGTCGTGTAGGCGTTGGCAGTCGCAGCGCGTATCTCCAGTCGATAAAAGCTAAAATTGTCGATATTTGCCGTGCCACGCACCTCAACGACCCCGCTGACCAGCGCGCCCATTTCCGGCACAGTGATGATGACGCCGCGCGCGCTACAGCCCTCGGCACGTACCGAAGGCGCACCGGGGGTCCCCGGCACATAAATGACCTGCTCGGCAAAAATCGTGTCGGCATCCGCAATACAGTTGACCGTGCGCAATTCGGCAACGCTGCTTCCAACGCGCTGCGCAATCGAGAACAACGTATCACCCAACTGCACGCGATAAGCCACCCACCCCGGCGGCGGCGGACAACCCGCAATATGTGTCGATGTAGCTTCTGCCGTCGTCAGTGTCGCGCTCGGCACAGCGACGACGGCTGTTGCTGTAGGCACAAGCGTAGGTGTCGGCAATATCCCCGCATCAGCGATGGTCGGGAAGGGCGTGAACGTGGGTGTTGCGGTCGGGCGCGGCGTGTTCGTTGGCGGCACAGGCGTCACAGTCGGGCGCGGCGTGGGCGTCGGTGGCACAGGCGTCACAGTCGGGC
>Ga0224723_1000191_pt1 | contig 42563 bp, 31 predicted proteins | sample Balambano_FR2_Me_FD_161647 | JGI IMG/M metagenome (GOLD analysis project Ga0224723, IMG submission 161647) | Freshwater sediment microbial communities from Lake Towuti, South Sulawesi, Indonesia - Balambano_FR2_MetaG | ecosystem: Environmental > Aquatic > Freshwater > Lake > Sediment | place... | reverse complement strand
ACCGACGCCAACGCTGCGACCGACCGCAACCGCGACAGTCACACCCCTGCCGACACAAACGCCGTCGCCAACGCTGCGACCAACCGCAACCGCGACACCCACACGCACACTCGTGCCAACGCAAACGCCGTCGCCCACGCCGCAGCCATCATCGACGCCGACACCACGCCCGACCGCAACCGCGACACTCACACGCACACCACAACCTTCCGCGACAGTCACACCCCTGCCAACACAAACGCCGTCGCCGACAGCGCAGCCATCGCGCACGCCAACACCAGAGCCAACTGCTACCGCAACAGCGACTCTCAGACCATCAGCAACTGCAACCTCAACCGCCACAAACACCCTGACCCCAACCCTGACATTCACAGCCATGCCGACGCGCACGCCTTCGCCCACGCAAACATTTACCGCGACACCGACCTTAACCTCCAGCCCGACCCCAACGCCGTCGTTGGAAGACCTGAGCGCAGATTATGCGCTCGCGTTGACACAACAAGCAGCGCTAGCAGATTGGATTGACGCTGAGTATCCAGTGATTACGGCAGCGAACGCGGCGCAGTTGACACAGGTCGGCGCGCTGGCAAATGTGCAAACCTACGGCGCGCACTGGGCAATTGCCCCGCTGGTCACTGCGCCACTGCCAGTGGCGCTTGATTGGCTAAGAGCAGACGACGCCAGCGTCCGCGCCACAGCCCTCTATCTGTGGAATATCCAGACAGGTGCAACGCTTGGGCGCATCCTGGGCGACAACATTCTCGATTGTTTTACGAGTGACGCTACGCAGCCGGGATTTGTCTGCGCAGCAGACGACGGTGTGACCGTACTTAGCAGCGATTTGCAGCGTTCGCCTGTGTTACCCTTCACCGAGCAAGCGTTAGAGGGGCGTCAGACATGGCTCTCGCCAGATGGCAGATTGCTGGCAGTGGAGAAAGTCGATGCCAGCAATCAGGTCGACGGGCTGCTTGTTTTTGATGTGGTGACAGGGCGCGAACAGGCGCGTATTGCCGCGCCTGAACCACGCTGGTCAGGCATCGTCGCCTACAGCAGCGATAGCAGCACTCTCTTCGTCGGCGGGCGCGGCAGCATTTATGCCTATAACACGCTGGACGGCAGCAGCTTGCCCACGCTGGATGGCTGGACCGCATCGAGTGATATTCTCTTCAACATTATCTCACTGGGCAGCGATGCCAGCGGCGCAGCGCGGCTGTTCGTTGATACCTCCAGCCGCACGGGAGTGCTGCGCTTGAACTCGAACGGCAGCTATCAACTGTTCCCGCTGCCGGACGCAGCCACCCTGTCAGTCTTCAGCACGAACAGCGCACAAACACTGCTGGTCGGCGCTCGCGAGCAGGAGGCAGAACGCTGGACAGTCGTTATTTACGATGTTGCCAACGAAACGGTTGCCGCGCAGACGACCATTGAAATCAACACAGTGCGCTGGATGACTTTCATCGCGGAGGATCGTATCCTGATGGTCGGTGGCGTTTACGAGGACGGTGTGGAATACATTCAGTATTATGCGGTCGCGCCTTAAAGCACACGCCCGCGCCGCATAATGACGCTCTGTGCCAGTCCAATTCCTGCCAGCGTCGAAAGCAAAGACGTACCGCCACTACTAATAAATGGCAGTGTCAATCCGGTTACAGGCATTAAACCAAGATTCATACCGATAGACACGAACGTCTGGAAGAAGAGAAACGCCGCCACCCCGTAGCAGATCAGGCTGCCGAGTGGGTCAATCGCCTGTCGTGCGCCTCGCAGCACCCGCGCGATCACAACGCCGAGCAGAATCATCGTCGCCATCGCGCCGACAAAGCCAAATTCTTCCGAAATGACCGAGAAGATGAAATCGGTATGTCGCACGCGCAGAAAGCGACCGGTGTTCTGGGAGCCTTGCGCGTAGCCTTCTCCGAACAAACCGCCGCTGCCGATGCTGATACGCGCCTGGCGGATGTTGTAGGCAGCATCTGGATCGCTGTCTTCAAACAGGAACGAGACGAAGCGCGAACGCTGATAAGTTTCCATCCGCGACCAGACAGCCGGAATCGCAACTGGTGCTGTGAGGAAGACAACCAGCACAGCGATTGCAATCTGCTTGACGCGCAAGCCTGCCGCCCACACCATCACAAACCACATGAAGCCGAAGACGATGGTCATCCCCAGGTCCGGCTGCGCGACGATCAATGCTGATGGGATACCGATGTGGATGAGCGACTTGATGACGGTCGAGAATTTATCCATCTGTTCATAGTTGCGCGCCAGAAACGCGCCAAGTGTGACGATGACCAGGACTTTTGCGATTTCGGCAGGTTGAATCGGAATACCGAGATTGAGCCAGCCCTGCGTGATACCGCCATCGCCCGTAGTTCCGAACAGCAGCACCGCCGCCAGTAAGCCAACCATGAAGATGTACAGCCACTGCCAGATGCCGCCCAGCAAGCGGTAATCCAGTGCCGCCAGTATGAACATGACAACGAGGCTGAGCGCCCCGTAGAGGATTTGGTTAGGGACACGGCTGATGAGATCAGGATCGATTGCGCCGAGCGTGGCGCTGCGAATCATCAAAACACCGAAGAGACTCAATCCGATGGACAGCCCCAACAGCCACCAATCGAATTGTCGCCAGATAGAGACAGGGGTACTACGCATAGATTCTACAGGTTCTCAAACACTTCACCAGCATTGTACATACACTGCCTAAGCATCAGCAAAAACGGCTATAGTTCAAAAACTGCCCTAACATCCAGTATCAGACCCGGCAGTAATGCACCTCCATCAATCTGATCGCCAACACCATATCGTGCGACATCTCCATCTGAAGTACGAACCTCAATCTGCCGCGTCTTTGGGAACACAATCCATACTTGCTGTGTACCATACTGGCAATACAGGTTTGCTTTTTCGACCATAAATTCATAACTCTGGCTGGGAGAGATGATTTCGATGGCAATATCGGGTGCGCGATAAATAAACCCATCTGACGGGGTAACATGCGCTGCTTTGACAAAGCTGATGTCAGGTTCGCGAGAGATGCGAATATCGTTCGGTTCGCCATCCAGCACAAATGTAATATCTCCGGGGTAGAGCCGCCCCAACTTGCGCGGGATGATAAAGTTACCGAGGAAGTACAGCAGTGCAAATTCCAGCCAGCCAGGCGACTCGCCTGTCGTCACTTCATGATCCTTTTGATCCAAGCCTGACCAGATGCCATCTGTCACGAGCAAATGTCGAAACCCGGGTGTGGTTTTGACCTCGAGCAGCACAGTTTCCGTAATCGGTTTTGTCATGAGAAGCGCCACAATACTGCGCACTTCATCTGCCACCGCCATGATCGCATACCCCAACTAAAGCCGACAAGATTAGTATAGCATACCGCTACGATAGCTGCCCTTCGCGCCGCAGCACGCGGCGCAGTCCGTCACTTAACAGATTGACGCCGATCACCAGCAGCGCAATCGCGCCCGACGGAAACCACAATGCCCAAGGTGCCTGCGTGTAGAAGCCGCGCGCCTCGTTGACCATGCGTCCCCAGTCGGGCGATGGCGGCTGCACGCCCAACCCCAGGAAACCGAGCGATGCCTGCAAGAAGATCGCGTAGCTAAAGCGCAATGCCGCCTCGACCGCCAGCGCAGGCAGCACGCCGGGCAGCAGTTCGCGAAACAGGATATAGAGCGTGCTTTCGCCACGCAACTTTGCCGCCTCGATATAGCCCGCACTGCGCAAAGACAGCGTTGCACTGCGCACCACCCGCGCCACGATGGGTGTGTAAAGCAGCACAATCACGATGACAATGCCGAAAGGCGACGGACCTAACGTGCCGAGCATGACGAGCGCCAGCACCAACGCGGGGATCGCCAACAGGCTGTCGAGCAGTCGCGCGACGACCTCATCCAGCCAACCGCCGACATAGCCAATCGTCAGTCCGATGCTTGCGCCCAGTATCACGCTCAGGCTGGTGGCAATCAGCGGTATTGCGATGATTTCCCGCGCGCCATACACCACACGGCTGAAGACATCACGCCCCAGATGATCCGTGCCGAAGAGATAGTCAGCGGAGGGCGGTTGGCGCGCCGCCCCGCGAATGATTGCGTCGAACGGATACGGTGCGATCAGCGGACCGATGATGGCGATGATCAGAAACAACAAGACGACCAGCGTGCCAACGAGCGGCAGTGGTCGCCCGACCAAGCCTCGTACCACCAGCCGCAACGAGAACGTCTGGCGTTCCGGTGCGGCTGGGACAAGGGCAGATGTACGGCGTTCAACCGTCGTCATGCGTTAGCTGGAAATCGATACGCTGCGCAGGTCGGTCAGACCGGGGAATGGAGCCATGTCGATTCCCTGCACAGCACTGCTTGTCGCGCCAAACAGCGGTGCGAAGTACGGAATGATGATCGGACCGCGTTCAGCAAAGATGGTGCTGACCTGCGCGTAAATCGCACGGCGCGCATCCTGGTCTGCCGTCACGCTGCCTTCGGCAACCAACGCCTCCAGTTCAGGATCGATGAAGCGCGACTCGTTGAAGCCTGTGGCAATGCCGCTTTCGACATAAGCTTCGCGCAGCAAAATCTGGGGCGATGGACGCGCGCCCCAGCCCGTGATGCCCAGATCGACATCGAAGTAGTTATCGGGATTGCTCGTGTCGTAGTAGTAGCCTTCTTCGCGGATTTGCACATCCACGTTAATGCAGCCGGTCGCGACCCACTGCTGCTGCAACACGACTGCCAGGTCGGGATACTCGAAGGCATTCGGGGCATACAGAGTCGTTTCGATCGTGCCAACACCCGCCTCTGCCAGCAGTTCACAGGCACGTACCGGATCATAAGTCTGGTTATTGGGATTAGGCTGGAAAAAGAACTCGAACACAGGCGCAATCGGATCGTTATTGCCCACCGTGCCGCGCCCTTGCAGAAGAATATCGTTGAGCGCATCGCGGTCGGTTGCATACTTGAATGCCTGGCGCACGCGCACGTCTTCGCCCAAACGCCCTTCATCAGTACGCAGCCGGATAACGGCGTGCTGGCTGGTCGAGCGCTGCAAGACCGTAACGCCCTCTGCACCTTCAAGGCGATCAATCTGATTGATCGGCGTCTTGAAGATGAAATCGAGCTGCCCACTCAGCAGCGCGTCCACCTGTGCAACCGCATCATCAATGAACACTAGCTGCACACCTGCCAACGCTAGCGCACCGCCCCAGTAGTTGGCGTTAGCAGTCAGCATCGCGCCTGCCACCGGATCGTAGCTTTCGAGGATGAACGGACCCGTGCCGTTGAAGTTGGCGTAGGGCGCATCGCCTTCAAGGATGACGTTTGGTTCGGTCGTGCCATCTTTGATGATGACTGCCTGCCGCGCCGCCACGCCGTAGAGGAAGTCGGCATTGACCGCTGCCAGCGTGAATACGACCGTTTGCGCATCCGACGCTTCGACCGTGAATTCACCCAGCAGATTGAGCGCGGGCGATGTCACTTCTTGCAGGCGGGTGAAGGTATAGACAACATCAGCAGAGCTAAACGGCGATCCATCATGGAACATCACGCCTTCGCGCAGGGTGAAAGTGTAGTTCAACCCATCATCACTGATCGTCCACTCTGTCGCCAGATTCGCCCCAATAGTCGAATCCGGCAGCACTTCGACCAGATAGTCGTAAACGGAACGCACCAGCAGTGTCTCTGGATCATTGGTATGCAGTGCCGGGTCGAGAACGACGGGCGTATTGACGCCGACGCGCAGTACACCGGGAGCAGCATCTTGCGCGGCTGCCATGCCGCTGATAAGCAAGAAGGCTAACAGAACAAACGCAACCAGTGTAGGGCGAGTATGCGCTGGCGTTACGTGCTTCATAGAATTTCTCCTGTGCAGGAAGGACAAAAGCAGAAAGCGATATGTTCATTCATTATCGAAATGAACACCCATCGGTGCGCTGGCGAAATCGACAGGCAGCAATTGTCCCCACGACATTACACCGTATATGACAATTTCGCAAATCACACGATTACACGGAAGGATGTTAACGGGCGAACCTTACGTGGAGATTTCCAACAATACTGCGCCAAATTGCGCAAATTGCCCGGCTGCATAATGCACCGCCGTTACTATCCCGGCGTGCGGCGCTTTGATGCGATGCTCCATCTTCATCGCCTCCATCACCACCAGCACATCCCCCACCGCCACCACCTGCCCCACCGTTACATGCACAGCGATGAGGTTGCCCGGCATCGGCGCACGCAGCGAACCTTCGCCGGCAGTTGCGCCCGCACCCACAGGTAGCGGATCGATCCAGCACACGGCATAGGTTCCTGTCGCCGTTCCTACCCACCATAGATTATCTTCACCTTGCACTACGGTGATGCTTTGTTGATGTCCATCGAGGACAAGTGTTAACGCGCTGTCTTCATATGCTATGACCTCGATGCTGTGTGACACATCGCCCATCTGTACGGTATACAACCGTGCATCTGCAGGTTCGCGCGCCGTCATTTCAACTGTCTGGCGCACATCATCCAGAGCAAACGTGTGGCGGATAGGGCGGTAAGCATTATTGCGGAAGTTAGCCGCTGGAGCATCTGACATATCGTCCATCGTCTTCGCCAACGCAGCCGCCATCCATCCGACATTAGGAACTGGCGCTTCTGCCAGCAGTGCGGGATAGCGATCCAGAAAGCCAGTGTCCGTATCCCCCGCGACAAATGCCTCATGCCTTAGGATCCGCCGCAGGAACGCGATATTGTTTTTCACGCCCAGCAGTCGTGTCCGCAACAGTGCGTAATCCATTTGCCGAATGGCTTCCACCCGCGTCTCTCCAAAGGCGATCACTTTGGCAATCATGGGGTCGTAATACGATATGATCTCGTCTTGACTGCGGACGCCACTATCGACAATTACATCGTTTCGGCTCCAAAAGCGACTCTTGTGTGGAGTGCTGCGAGCCAACGACCAATTCCACGAGAGCAACCGCCCGGTCGATGGAAGAAAACCGTTCGAGACATCTTCAGCATACACACGCACTTCAATCGCATGCCCCTGTGGATGCGACGGAATCTCTGCCAGACTTGCGCCTTCTGCAACCTCGATCTGAAGCTTGACCAGATCGATCCCGCGCACCATTTCTGTAACCGGATGTTCGACCTGCAAGCGTGTGTTGACTTCCAAGAAGTAGAACTGCCTGTCAGCATCCAGAATGAACTCGACTGTTCCGGCGTTGACATAATTGACCGCCCTGCCAATCGCTACCGCCGCAGCACACATGCGCTGGCGCAGGTCATCATCGAGGGCTGGTGACGGTGACTCTTCGATGATTTTCTGATGGCGGCGCTGGATGCTGCATTCGCGTTCGCCGAGCGCAATGACGTTGCCGTGCCTGTCGCCAAAGATTTGGATTTCAACATGGCGCGGGTTGATAATGCGCTTTTCCAGCAGCAGCGTGTCATCACCAAACGCTGCTTTCGCTTCACGACGCGCTGCCGCCAATGCAGCCAGCAAGTCGTCCGCCGCCGCTACCTCGCGCATCCCCTTGCCACCGCCGCCCGCGCTTGCCTTGACCATAATCGGGTAGCCGATGGGCGTTGCTTCTGCCAGCATCCGTTCATCGGATTGATCGTCGCCGTCGTAGCCCGGCACGACCGGAACACCGACACTTTGCGCAATGCGTTTCGCTTCAATCTTGCTGCCGAGTTGTTCGATCACATCCGCAGGCGGTCCGACGAAAATCAGTCCCGCATCCAGCACAGCGCGGGCGAACGCAGCATTCTCCGCCAGAAAGCCATAGCCGGGGTGGATGGCGTCTGCATCAGTTCGTTGCGCGGCAGCAATGATCTTTTGGATACTGAGATAGCTTTCATTGGCAGGCGCAGCGCCAATATGCACTGCCTCGTCCGCCAGTTCGACATGCAATGCACGCACGTCAGCATCACTGTACACAGCCACCGTCGCAATGCCTATCTCGCGACAGGTGCGGATGATGCGGCAGGCGATTTCGCCACGATTGGCAATCAGCAGTTTACGGATCATCCGTTCCCTCCGTTGTCCATGCGTTCACCATAAACGACTTGCCAGTCAGGTGCATGATGTGGTATCTCCAATAAATGAGTATTCTTGAGCCCATCCACCCACCAAGAAAGGCGCTCATCACTCATTAAGCATCACTTTTAGTGACGGATACACCAATGCGCACTTCACACCTGTTCATGATTGTGACAATCCTCGTGCTTTCTGCCAACGCCCAGCTTGCGTTGGCAGCTGCCTGCCCACACGCGCCGCGAACGCGCTTGCAGGTCGGCATGGCGGCGGTCGTCGCCCCCGGCATCGGCGTACTGAACCTGCGCGCGCTGCCAGCAGTAGATACCGGGATCGAAACGCAAATTAGCGCGGGTATGGAAATGACTGTCCTCTCTGGACCGAGTTGTAATGGCAACATCAACTGGTGGCGCGTCGAGTTGGAGAGCGGGTTGCGGGGCTGGGTCGCGGAAGGCACATGGGAACTATACTTTGTCATCCCCGCGCGCGATGCTGACCATCCGCGTAACCCCGCCGATTTCTCCTGCCCGCCGATCACGCCGATCATCTGCCTGCAACCGTGATGCCGCTGCTCAAGCTGACGGTATTGTTGCTTACGGGCTTTGTCGTTTTGACAGCGATGCTTGCAACGCGCGACGGTAATAGTCGTTTAGACACCTTCTTCGGTGAGTGTGATAGTCCTTGCTGGCAAGGCATTTATCCGGGAGAGACCAGCCGCGCTCAGGCAGAAGTAATTTTGTCTGAGCATTCATGGGTCGAAGCAAACTTCTTTAATTCAACAACTGAAGTTGCGAATGCCCCCCTGTTCCTGCTTTGGAGATGGACAGGCGAATATCCGTTTCGCTCGCCCATCAATCGCGAAGATGTTGTACTGACCGATGGTGTCATCGGTATTGCCGATGGCGCACGTTATGACGACGGTATTGACCGCGTGATCGACATCCAGCTTTCAACAGGGTTGGCGCTCGCAGAACTCTGGCTGCATGTAGGGCAACCGGACGCGTTCGTCGGCATCGGCGCAGTGCCATCCGGTACACCCTTATACGAAATGGTCTTCTTCAATCTTGGCGGGAGCAATATCAGCGTGACCGCCTATCTCGAATGTCCATTTAATCTGTACACCCTCTGGTCAAGCCCGGTCACGGTGCGGCTGGCGCGTATTCCACCGTTTGCCACTTCCGGCAATGCCGACCGCCGCACGCTGGTGCGCCTGCTTGCGCTGCAAAACGCGCAATACTGCAACCCATAATGTGCTACACTCAATTGCGAACGATTGCATGAACGAGGACTGATGGTATGTCTGCACTTGTGCTTGTCACCGATCAGGCTCCAGTTGTCGAAGGACCACCCCAAGGACACTGGACAGCCGACGATTGGGAGCAGCTTGCTCACGATGAAGACATTCGCTATGAAATCATCGAAGGAGTCTTGTATATGAGCAAGTCGCCCGACGCACGCCATCAGTGGATCATCTTTCGCCTGGTAGGGGCAGTCGGTAATCCAGCGTTTGAAGCCGGGCTTGCCTATCCATTCTTCGCACCGATTGGCTTGTTCATGCCCGGTTGCGACCCCGCCCAGCCCGATTTTGTATTGGTGATGAAGCAGCGCGCTGATGAAAACAAGATGATTCGCGAACGCGGTATTTATGGTGTGCCAGACTTGATTGTCGAGGTGTTATCGCCACGCACTGCCAACTATGATGAAACCGTCAAACGCGACGCCTATGAACGCGCGGGTGTGCCGGAGTATGTCGTGGTATTGCCGATTGAGCGCAAGCTGCGTTATCGCCGTCTTCAGCCAAATGGCAGCTATGGCGAACCTGTCATGTTTAGCGAGGCTGACACATTCGCATTTGCCTGCCTGCCGCAGTTCCCGTTTCGCGTCAGTGCGCTTTTCGCCGGAATGCCGGACATTTCAGCATAGAAATGTCAATTGACCGAATTTGAACCCGCCGCGCAATAGTTTACAGAAAGCAGGTTTGTCATGAAGCGGTCCGAAATTAACGTCATTATGCGCGATGCCGAAGCGTTTATTCGCAGCTGTGGCTTTTTGCTGCCTCAGTTCGCCTACTGGACACCTGAGGACTGGAAGAACAAGGGACCAGAGGCGCGGGAGATTGTCCGCAATAATCTCGGATGGGACATCACGGATTGGGGAACAGGCGATTACGCCCATAATGGGTTGTTCCTGTTTACCGTCCGCAATGGGCACCCTGACAACCTGCGCACAGGTAAAGGCAAGCTGTATGCAGAAAAATTACTGGTGGTCGACCCGGAGCAAGTGACGCCGCTGCACTATCATTGGCACAAGGTTGAAGATTTCATCAATCGGGGGGGCGGCAAACTGGTGATGGAACTCTATAACGCCACGCCTGACGGCGAACTCGGTGATACGCCCGTCACTATTAGCATTGATGGTGTCGAACGAACAGTCAAGCCAGGCGAACTGATCGAACTCAGCCCAGGCGAAAGTATCACCCTGCCAGTCGAGGTCTATCATAAATTCTGGGGTGCAGAAAAGCGTGTGCTGGTGGGCGAAATCTCCAACGTAAACGACGACAACAATGACAATCGCTTCTATGAACCTGTCGGGCGCTTTCCGGACATAGAACTTGAGGATGAAGCGCCGTTACATTTGCTGGTCAACGATTATCGGGCATATTATGCAGTTCACATCTAGCCAGGCTAATTCGACTGACGAGGCTTTGAATGAAGTGGCTTTGTGAATTGACGCATTGCAACCGTTAACGCCAACCATATGCCCAACAAAGCGATTCCTGTCGAACCCAATGTAATGCTTATAAGCTTCAGTTGTTTGAAAATGAGACCTGCCTCTGCCACCCACGACTCGGCGCTGACACCAAAAATCACGATGCTCGCAAAGGCAATATTTTCCAGCCAATCGGCAGCCGTGATGAGCAGAGGCAGCATCGGTGCGCCCGCAGCCAGAAAAGTTTGTGCAAGTTTCGCTCTATTAAGTCGCAGAAGGAGCGCGTAGATCACCGCGTAGAATAATGCAGACAAGAGCGGGAAGGCGAAATCAACAGCAGTAAAGATTGCGTACAGTTGACGTTCAGTATCGCTGTAGGTGGCAAGCTGTTCCCGAAGTTGTGTGAGCGTCAGCCCGTTCTGGAAGTCGAACGTTTGGAATCCCGATTGCGTGATAAACTGTGTTTCCAACCCAAATAATGCGCCGAAGCTGATTAATTGCAGCAGGAACAGAGCAAGGATGACTTTCCAATTCTGTGACCATGAGACGAGACGCGAATTCAAAGACATACGATAGTCCTTTTACCAACTGTTTGGTAGAATAACGAGGAAAAAAAGAGGCGTTACCGCCCAACCCACCCCATCAATAACATCTCTATCACCTCGTCAATGTAAGCATCCATCTGCGAAGCATTCATACCCACAGGAATACCATGCACAACCTCGACCAGGGTTACAAACGCCAGTGCCGCCATATCCAGGTTGCGCTGCGAAATCTCGTCCCGCTTGCGCGCCGCCGCTAGTGCCTTCACAAGCGGCTGGCGTAATGCATTGTAGGCGAGCTGCGCCAGCCGTGCCGACTGTTCTTCACCAATCTCGATGGAACTTGTAGAAATAACACCCTTGATGTCCATCGGCGGCTGCGATACCAGCCACCGCCCAACAGCCTTTAGTTGCGCACGAACGTCATCGCCTGCCTGTGCAATCGCCGCTTCGATACCTTCCTGATGCCGCAGGAAGCTCCGCTCCATCACATCGAGGTAAAGCTGCTTTTTACCGCCCGGCGCATAGTAGTACAGCGAAGCATGTTCCATACCAAGCGCATTCCCAATATCGCGCAGTGTCACTGCTTTGTAACCCCGCGCACCAAACAGCTCTGAAGCAGCATCGAGCAAGCGCTGGTAGGTTTCATTATCGTGTCGCTTTTTCATACTTTACCTACATATTGGTAGAATACACTATTTTTCTACCAAACATCCTGAGAAATTGATGAGTAACGAGCCTGATTTGTGCATTTTGGCACAATTTTAGCCTCATTTAAGTAGACGCGCATCTATTGGATCGACTAAAATAATTAAATCCTACACAGGTTTTATCCTATCAGGAGCAAAAATATGGCAGAGGCTACCAACAGCATTTTTGACTCGCTTCTCAAGCAGATCGAGGGCTATAGCCCCACTGTCGAAGCAGTCGAGGTCGGTTACGTTGAAGAGGTCGGTGACGGCATCGCGCGCGTCGCCGGCTTGCAGAACATTCGCATGAGCGAACTGGTGCGCTTCGAGAACGGCACGGCGGGCATCGCCTTCAATCTCGAAAAAGACAACGTCGGTATCATCATCATGGGTGAATACGACACCATTCAGGAAGGCGATGAAGTCCGCCCGCAGGGTCGTATCGCGTCCGTCCCGGTCGGAATGGGCATGGTCGGGCGCGTCGTCAACCCGCTCGGCGAACCGATTGACGGTCGCGGTCCGATTGAAGCCGCCGACTATTACAACATCGAACGTATCGCCCCCGGCGTGATGCAGCGCAAGAACGTCAACCGCCCTGTGCAGACGGGCATCATGACCATCGACGCCAACACCCCTATCGGGCGCGGGCAGCGCGAATTGATCATCGGCGACCGTCAGACGGGAAAAACCGCGCTGGCGATTGACACAATCATCAATCAGAAGGGCAAGGACATGTACTGTGTCTACGTCGCCATCGGCAAGCGCCGTGGTGAGGTGGCACGTCTGCAAGCACTGCTGGAAGAAAACGGCGCGATGGAATACACGACCATCGTCATGGCATCGGCATCCGATTCTGCCGCCCTTCAGTACATCTCGCCCTACTCCGGCTGCGCCATCGGCGAATGGTTCATGGAGAACGGGAAAGACGCGCTGGTCGTCTACGATGACCTGTCCAAGCACGCCTGGGCGTACCGTCAGGTATCGCTGCTGCTGCGCCGCCCGCCGGGACGTGAAGCGTATCCGGGTGACGTGTTCTACCTGCACAGCCGCCTGCTCGAACGCGCTGCACAGCTTTCTGACGCGCGCGGTGGCGGTAGCCTGACCGCCCTGCCGATTATCGAAACACTGCTCGGTGACGTATCTGCCTATGTGCCGACCAATGTCATCTCGATTACAGATGGTCAAATCTTCCTCGAAGGCGAACTTTTCAACTCTGGGCAGCGCCCGGCGATGAACGTCGGTATCAGCGTTAGCCGAGTAGGTGGCGACGCGCAGACCAAGGCGATGAAGAAAGTTGCTGGCGGTTTGCGCCTCGACCTGGCGCAGTTCCGTTCGCTGGCAGCGTTCGCTCAGTTCGGCAGCGATCTCGACAAAGCGACTCAGCGCCAATTGGATCGCGGTCTCCGTCTGACGGAACTGCTCAAGCAAGGACAGTATCAACCGCTGCCACTGGCAGATCAGGTTGCGCTGCTCTACGCAGGTACCAAAGGCTTGCTCGATGTCGTCCCGGTCAGCCGGGTCAAGGAATGGCAGACGGGCTTCCTGCGCGCCCTGCGCACCAGCGATGTCTATGAAAACATCGAAAGCGCCAAAACGCTGAACGAAGAACAAGAAGGCAAACTGAAGCAGGTCATCGAGTCCTTCAACGCAGCGTGGTCGTAACCGACTGTGCATTAGGAGGACGTTATGGCTTCAGCACGCGAAATCAAGAAACGCATTCGCAGCGTTAAGAATATCACCCAGATCACGCGCGCACTGGAGGCGACTTCAGCATCGAAGGTGCGCCGCGCCCAGGCGCGTGTGCTGGCAAGCCGCGCCTATGCGGAAAAGGCGTGGGAAATTTTGCTGAACGTGCAAAAGAGCGCGCAGAAAGGCACGCCGCTGCACCCGCTGCTCAGCCCGCGCGCCGAAATCAAGAAGGTCAAGGTCATTCTGATCACGGCGGAACGCGGTCTGGCAGGAGCATATAACACCAACATGGTGCGCACCGCTCTGCGCTTCGTAGGTCGGCTTGGCATTCCGGTTGAGTATGTTACCGTCGGACGCAAGGGGCGTGATTCGATGATCCGCTCACGTCAGCCTGTCGTGGCGGAATTCCCTAACCGTGATAACCCGACGCTGATGGACATTTCACCGATAGCTTCGCTGTCCGTACAGCAATTCCTCAGCGGCGAAGTCGATGAGGTGTTCATTGCTTACACCGACTTCATCAATACGCTGACGCAGGCACCGCGCGTGATGCAATTGCTACCGCTGATGCCGTATGAGACGGATGACACGACCATGCGCGAGTTGCTCAAGGCAGCGCCGAAGGTCTCGTCCAGCGTCAGTGATTACGAGTATGAGCCGAACGCAACCGCAATTCTGGACGAGATTGTGCCGCGCTTCACCGCTTTGCAACTTTACCAGGCAGTGCTGGAAGCACAGGCGAGCGAGCATTCGGCGCGTATGGTGGCGATGCGCAACGCATCGGATAACGCAGCTGGATTGACGGTAGACCTGACGCTGCAATACAACAAGGCGCGCCAGGCGGCGATTACCGCCGAAATCCTCGATATTGTCGGCGGTGCGGAAGCGCTGCAAGGCGAAATCGACAAAGTGGCAGACATGATTGAAAAGAGCATGGCAGCGACGGCGTAGTCAGTACAAAGCACAGAGTGCAAAGTACAAAGGAATGTTCCGTTGCACTCTGCACCCTGCACTCTTGACTAAACTTCACTGTCAGTAACTACTGAGGAGCTAACGAACGATGGCAGACGTAAAAGGAACAGTCACGCAGGTGCTGGGCGCGGTCGTAGATGTCGAATTCCCCGCCGGGCATCTTCCCGAAATCTATGATGCAATCCGTATCCCGCTCGATGGCGGCAGCGACCTCGTCCTCGAAGTGCAGATGCACCTCGGTGACAGCGCCGTCCGCACCGTCGCGATGGACACCACCGACGGTTTGCAGCGCGGTACTCCCGCCTACGCGACGGGCGCGCCGATCAGCGTACCGGTTGGTCCGGCGTCGCTGGGGCGCGTGTTTAACGTGCTGGGCAACCCGATTGACCTGGGCGAACCTGTACCAGCAGACTCGCCGCGCCGCGCGATCCACGCCTACGCCCCGACATTTGAAGAGCAATCGACCCGCATCGAAGTCTTTGAGACGGGCATGAAAGTGATCGATCTCGTCGCACCCATGACCAAAGGCGGCAAGACAGGCATCTTCGGCGGCGCAGGCGTCGGCAAGACGGTGACGATTCAGGAGCTGATCAATTCCATCGCCACGCAGCACTCCGGTCTGTCGGTGTTCGCTGGAGTGGGTGAACGCACCCGCGAAGGCACCGCGCTCTACCATGAAATGGCTGAGGCAGGCGTACTGGACAAGCTGGCGATGGTCTTCGGTCAGATGAATGAGCCGCCGGGGGTGCGTCTGCGCGTGGCGCTGTCCGGTCTGGCGATGGCGGAACAGTTCCGCGACGAAGGCAAGGACGTGCTGCTCTTCATCGACAACATCTTCCGTTACTCGCTGGCAGGCGCGGAAGTGTCGGCGCTGCTCGGTCGTATGCCTTCCGCAGTCGGTTATCAGCCGACGCTGGCAGACGAGATGGGTCAGCTTCAGGAGCGCATCACCTCGACCAGTACGGGTTCGATCACGTCAATGCAGGCGGTATACGTGCCAGCTGATGACTACTCTGACCCCGCGCCTGTTGCAGTGTTCACGCACCTCGACGGGACGATTGCGCTCGAACGCGCAATTGCGGCGAAGGGTCTCTTCCCGGCAGTCGATCCGCTCGGCAGCACCAGCAAGATTCTCGACCCGCTGGTCATCGGTGAAGAACACTACAACACCGCGCGCCAGGTGCAGCAGGTGTTGCAGCGCTACAAGGACTTGCAGGACATCATCGCCATTCTCGGTATCGACGAACTGAGCGACGATGATAAGCTGTTGGTCGCCCGCGCCCGCAAGATCGAACAATTCCTGAGCCAGCCGATGATGGTGGCGCAGCAATTCACCGGTCGCGAAGGACGCTACGTCAAGATCAAGGACACCATTCGTGGCTTCCGCATGATCCTCGACGGCGAAGTCGATCACATCCCGGAACAACTCTTCTACATGGCGGGACCGATGGAAGATGTGTTCGAGCGCTACGAGAAGCAGCAGGCGGAACAATAAGGTATCAGGTATCAGCGGACTAGCAGATTAGCTGATGCCTGACTGCTGATACCTGATAGCTGATACCAAAAGGAGAATCTAATGCCGATCCATGTAGAGGTCGTCACACAGGAAAAGAAAATCTTCGACGAGCCGAATGCCGATATGGTCGTCATTCCCGCTGCTGAAGGCGAGATGGGTGTGCTGCCGCATCATGCGCCGGCACTGACCACGCTCGGCTTCGGCGAGTTGGTCGTGAAGAAGGGCAGTGCCGAAGAGCGCTTCGCCATCTACGGTGGCGTAGTCGATGTACGCCCGGATAAAGTCGTGGTTCTGGCAGATATGGCGGAGTCGTCGTTTGCGATTGATGCGGAAGCGATTGAAGCTGCCCGCAAAAGCGCGCAGGACCACATGGCGAAAGGCTTGCCGCCAGAGCAAAATCGTGACGCAGCGATGGCGCTGCGCCGCGCGGAACTGGGTCTGCGCGTACAACGTAAGATGCAGAGCCGTCCCAGCATCCTGCGCATCGTCAGCGAGGAAGAGCGCAAGGGCTAGAGAACGAAAGCCGCAGGCAACACAAGAAAAGTGCCTATTCAAGAGGCTAGAGAGGAAGAGGCTAGAGTAAGATTTCTGCTCTAGTCTCTATCCCTCCAACCTCTTGAATAGGTTTTTTATTTCGCAAGAGCGCATTGTGTCGCCATTTGTGGTTAAATTGAAGCAGTCAATATAAAGGACGATAGGTATGGTTGCGCAGCCGTTACTGAAAAACCGTCTGACGGTGAACGATTATCTCAACCTCGAACGCGAGAGTGCAGTCAAACACCAATTCTACGATGGCGAAATTTACGCGATGGCGGGGGCAGCTCCGCAGCATGTTGATCTTAACCAGAATCTACAGCTAAGCTTGGGCGGGCAACTCAAGGGACGCCCCTGCAAAGTACATGGGCCTGATATGCGCGTCAAGACGGCTACCGGACTTTACACGTACCCCGACGTATCGATTGTCTGCGGCAAGCGGGAGTTCAATAATGACAAGCCGCCGACGCTGCTCAACCCGACCGTCATCATCGAAGTGCTTTCACCATCAACTGAAGTATTTGATCGCGGCGACAAGTTCCACCATTATCGCTCTATCGCTTCGTTGCAGGCATATGTGCTGATTTCCAGCAACAGCCAACGTATCGAATATTTCGCGCGAACACAGGATAATCTGTGGAAGATTGATGTCATCAATACCGTAGATGGGACAATCGAGATTGAGGCGATTGGTTGCACGCTCACAATTGCGGATGTGTATGCTGATGTCGATTTTGAGGCAGAGTAAGTGAGTTCACGCTAATATAATCAGGTAAAAGCGAAGCACCACCCACAGGAAACACCCATGCCCAACAGCCAACTGCCGCAAATCTTCATCAGCTATCGCAAAGAGACGGTCGTCAGCGCAGCGGGCATTGAAACGCGCCAGACACCCGCGCGCGTCCGCGAGCTTGCCCAGCGCCTGCACGCCAGCGGCGCGTTCGCTGTCTTCATCGACGACCTGCGCTTGCAGGCAGCCGACGCCTGGGCAGACCGCATCATCAGCGAGTTGAGCAAGAGCCGCGTTCTGATCGTGATGCTGCGCGCCAGCGAAGACAAGGAGATTGACACGGGCTGGTCGGACTGGGTGCAGCGCGAAGTCGATGTCGCGCGTGGCGAACGCATCACGATTGTGCCGATCAAGATGGAAGAGGCGCGTTCGTCGCTGCTCCAGGAAACGTTGAAACAGCTTGGCTTGAGTCATTTGCAGTACACCGCTTATCCTGAAACAGATGATGATTTTGCCCGTTTCGCCAATCGTCTGCGACAGTGCGTCGAAGAAACCAATCGCCAGCAACGCCGCCGCATCCAGGAACTCGAAAGCCGCTTTTTGCGCGAAATGGATGTCGAACCGTACCAGAGCCGCGTCGTCTATCAATCGCCCTATGCCAGCTGTCGTATTCATTTGGGCTGCGGCGACATCGCCCGCGCACGTAATATCGACGTGATCGTCAACAGCGAAAACAACTATATGCAGATGGCGCGCTTTCATGAACCAAAACATCTTTCGTCGCGGCTGCGGTTTGCTGGCGCGCTGACGCCCGACGGGTCGATTGACCAATATATCGACGATACGCTTCAGGACGAATTGAGCGCCCAGGTCAAGCGTTTGTACCCCACTAAGCCTGTGCCTGCCGCCGCCATCGTCCCTACCCATGCAGGACATCCGCAAAGCCAACTGGCACAGCAAGGCACCCGCTACATCTTCCATGCGTCCGCTGTCCTTTTCAGCTTCAATGGTGAGCGCGGGCTGATCATCGCGCCGCTTCCAATGGAGCAGGTCTCGCGCCTCACCGAGAACTGCCTGAACGCGGCCAAGCGCATCAACAGTGCAAATGGCATTCCTATCCCTGCACATATGCCGGAACTGGCAGCATGGGAAGCATGGCAGGGAGATCAGTACACACCGATTCGCAGCATCATGATTCCTGTCTTTGGTACGGGTGGCGGAGACAGAGGCATCAACGACGTGTGTGAGCGTATTGCGACAGGCATCAACCGCTATCTCCAGGCGGAGGCGCACCAAACCAGCCTCACCGACATTCACATCGGCATCTATTCGAATGTCGATCTAGCAGGCGTCGTTGATATTTTTGATCAGCGATTTCAACGAACTGAAGATAACCTGCTATAATCGCCCGCTGGCGCAGTGCCGACGCGGGGATAACATATCACATGGGATTGTTCGACAAACGGCTGGGCGTTGACCTGGGAACGGTCAACGTCTTGATTTATGAGAATGAGCAGATCGTCCTGCAAGAGCCGTCGCTCGTCGCATTGACGCTCGAAGACGAGCGCATCGTCGAAATCGGGCAGCCCGCCCGCGAAATGCTCGGCAAGGTGGACGACGAGGACATCCAGATCATTCGCCCGTTGCAGAGCGGCGTAATTGCTGACTACGAAGTGACAGAGGCGATGCTGCGCCACTTCTTCGACAAAATCGCCGGACGGCTGCGGTTGTTCAAACCAACTGTGATGATGTCCGTTCCTTATGGCGTGACCAGCGTCGAAAAGCGTGCTGTCCATGAAGCAGCGCTGAGCGCTGGGGCGCGTGAAGCGTACCTCATCTGGGAGCCACTGGCAGCCGCGATTGGCGCGGGTCTGCCTGTCAGCACCCCGGCAGGTGACATGGTCGTCAATATCGGCGGCGGCATCACTGAGGCGGCTGTCATGACGATGAACAACATTGTCCGCGCGGAGAGCGGGCGTGTCGGTGGGCTAAATCTGGATGATGCGATTATCAGCTACGTCCGGCGCAAGTACAGCCTGACAATTGGACAGCCAACCGCCGAGTCGATCAAGATTCAGGTAGGTGCAGCCACGAAATTGCCGGAACAACTGTCGATGGATGTCATGGGACGAGACAACGTGACCGGGCTGCCACGCACGATTTCGATGTCCACTGGCGAAGTGATTGAGGCATTGCAAGAACCTCTCAGTACGATTACCGATGTCGTCAAGGGCGTGCTGGCTACCACCCCGCCCGAACTAGCGTCCGACATCATCGATCGCGGCATCGTATTAACGGGCGGTGGGGCGCTGCTGCGCGGGATGGATCAATATCTAACGCAGCAGGTGCAAGTTCCCGTCTACCGCAGCGAAAACGCGCTCATTGCGGTGGCAGTCGGTGCAGGACGCGCGCTTAACGACCCGGCACTGCTGCGTCGCATTGCGACGAACTAGTCGTGCGCTAGCTGCCATTCTCCGACGGAACGACCGTCACCATCGGCATATACTTGACGATGGCGCTGACGCGCTCCTTTGCCCCCATGCTGATGACGAAATCGCCCTTCGCGTTGCGCTTGCCCGCTGGCGCAGCGCTAATGCGCATATACTTCGCCTTGCCCTTATCCGTCAGCACCACAATTGCCTCGTCCAGCTTGCCGACACACGCCGCCGCCACGCCGCCAGCGCCCGCCGCCAACGTCATCGTGATCACGCCGCCGCCTGCACGCCCCTGCGTGGGGTACTCGTTCATAGGAGTACTCTTCGCCACGCCTTCGTCCGTGATCACCCACACCTGCTGCTTATCGACCGCCACCGTCGCACCAACCACGCGATCCCGCTGCCCCGCCAGCTTGATGCCGCGCATTCCGCCCGCACCCATCCCGGTCGGGCGCACTTCCGTCTCGCTAAAGCGGATCGCCTGCCCTTCCGCTGTGATCAGCAGGATTTCGTTCTCGCCGGTCGTCAGGAATGCATTCAGCAGACGGTCGCCTTTTTCGACATCCATCAGCTTGATCACATCTGAACGCATCCCTGGTAGATTGGCAAGCTCCAGCCGCTTGACCTCGCCCTGCTCGGTCGCGAAGAAGACAAATCCCGTTTCCAGCGTCCCCGGCAAACACAACAGCGCGGCGATCTCTTCCTTACTGCGCAGCACCGTCAAATCGCCATAGAGTGCGCCCTCCGCCGGATTGTTGACCTGCGGAAGCTGCTGCACTGGCACAGTCGCACACATGCCGTTCGTCGTGATGAGATAAGCAATCTGGCTGGTATCACTGTGGCAGATGAAGCGCGGTGGGTCTTTGGTCTCAGTCGTCACCTTTGGCGGCTGGTTTTCGTAGCTGCGCCCCAGCCTGCCTTCAACATTCAGCGTCACCCACGTCACTTCCTGCGGCACAAGCAGTGACTCCGCTGTGACCTTTGTCGCTGCGCCATCGGCAATAACAGTACGACGCGGGTCGTTGTAGTCCGTCTTTAGCGCCAGTAGTTCATCCGCAATCACATCGCGCATTTGCTTCGGGCTGGCGAGCAAACCTTCCAGATACTTGATCAGCTTGACCTTCTCATCGTACTCATCTTCGATCTTCTTGCGTTCCAGCGCGGCAAGGCGGCGCAATTGCATATCGAGAATCGCCTGTGCCTGAAGTTCTGTGCATTTCAGTAGCTTCATCAGGTTCTCGCGCGCCGTATCTACATTGCGGGACTTGCGAATGGTCGCAATAACTTCGTCAAGCGCGTTGAGCGCCTTGAGTAAACCTTCGAGGATGTGCGCCCGTTCTCGCGCCCGCGCCAGGTCATATTCGCTACGCCGCCGGATGATTTCCAGCCGATGATCGAGATAATACTTGATGCACTGCTTCAGCGACAGCGTGCGTGGTTCACCATTCACCAGCGCCAGCATGATAATGCTGAACGTCTCTTGCAGCGGCGTCAGCTTGAAAAGACTTGCCAGCACAGGCGCAGGTTCCGCCCCGCGCTGCAATTCAACGCTGATGCGCAAGCCTTGACGATCGCTTTCGTCACGCAAGTCAGCGATACCTTCCAGCTTGCCATCGCGCACCAGATTGGCAATGCGTTCAATCAATGCCGACTTGTTCGTTTGATACGGCAGTTCGCTGACGATGATGCGCGACTTGCCACGCCCCATCTCCTCAACGTGGCACTTGGCACGAATCGTGATCTTGCCGCGCCCGGTCGCATATGCCCCAACCAGCGAGTCTTCGCCGTCTTCCGCCGCGTCAATATGACGGTAGACCAAGCCGCCCGTTGGGAAGTCGGGACCTTTAACGAACTGCATCAGGTCTTCAACCATGATGTCGTCCATCGTCTCCCAGTTGTGCAGCATATATACAGATGCGTCCACAACTTCGCTCAGATTATGCGGCGGCACATTCGTACTCATACCGACGGCAATACCCGATGCGCCGTTGACGAGCAGGTTCGGAAAGGCAGAGGGCAGCACCGTAGGCTCTTGCAGTGTGCCATCAAAGTTGTCGGCAAAACTTACTGTATCACGATTGATGTCCGTCAGCAGTGACTCGCCAACTCTCGACATTTTTGCTTCGGTGTAGCGCATCGCAGCTGCGCCGTCACCGTCGATGCTGCCGAAATTGCCCTGCCCGTCGATGAGCATATAGCGCATGGAAAAATCCTGCGCCAGACGAACGAGCGTTTCATACACAGCAGCGTCGCCGTGTGGATGATATTTGCCCAGCACTTCACCAACGATACGCGCACACTTCTTGTACGCCGTATCGCTGCGCAACCCCAGATCATACATGGCGTACAGGATGCGCCGATGCACAGGCTTCAGCCCATCGCGCACGTCCGGCAGCGCACGCGCGACAATTACGCTCATAGCGTAATCGAGGTATGCCTCGCGCATTTCCTGATTGATGTTGACTTGTCGCACAGAACCCAGTGTCATAAAGTCTTCCCCGCTGCCAGGCACAATAGATGAGGTCGCTTGCACGGTGCTGGCATGATTGTAGGCTTGAAAATTGTTATGTGTCAAGGACGGAAAAGAACGCATGTTCGCAGCGAACACCTTGCACTCTCGTATAGAATTATGTCCCGAATGAATTCACTTTCGGACCTGTAGTTCAAGGCAACATCATGCCTCGCACGTTAAACGATAAGACAACCATGCGCATTGACTTGGGCTACCTGGTTGCAGCAGTTACACCCCTCCCCGCCATTCTCGCCAGCACAACGTCTGGCATCATCGCCGCCGCTGATAGTGTAGTTCATCTGCATCGCCTTCACGCGATGTATCTGCTCGTCAGCGCAGGCGATGTGTACCCGCGATGGACGCCATATTTTCATCTCGGTTATGGCTACCCGGTTTTTAACTTTTATGCACCGGGCAGTTACCTGCTGGGCGCAGGACTGCAACTGCTGGGTTTCGATGCCTTCGCTGCCTTCAACCTATTGGCGGCACTGGCATGGATCATTGGTAGTGTCGGCTGCTACGCGCTTGCTCGCCGCTTCTTGCCCTCCTATTCGGCGCTGTTGGCATCGTGCCTGTGGGCATATGCCCCATCGCGGCTGTTTGAAGTGTGGGATCAAGGCAGCCTGCCGCAAATGTTGGCAGCGGCGTGCATTCCCTGGCTCTTTTGGGGTATGACCAAAGGGCTCAGCAAAAGCACGTCAAATCTTCTTGCAGTGATATACGTCGCACTCCCATTCACCGCCATTGTCTATTTCCATCAGCCGATGACATTCATCGCCGCCTTGTTTGCGCTGCTTTACGGCATAATTATGCTCATGTGGAGTGGGCGTGCTGGCTGGCGCAGCAGCTTGCAGGTTGCTGTTCGGCTTGGTACGGCTGTTATGCTGGCTGGCGAGTTATCCGCTGCGTTTGTGTTACCGATCGTGTCCGAACTGCGCCACGTCGCAGGTGCGACAGGCACGGACGACACAATCAGCTACCTCACCAGCCAGTTCTTGCTCCCCACCGATCTCTTCCAGCAACCTGCGCTGACCGACTTGACTGACCTGCGACGTGAGATGCCATCAACGTTTGGACTGCTGCCCGGCTTGCTGGCGCTGGTGGGCTTTGCAGCCTTGATTCGGCGAAAACCGTCTGTCGCACTGATACTTGCAGCAGGCACACTTGTCACCTGCTTCATGTTGCTAGAGATTTCGCTCCCCGTTTGGGAACGCATTCCCTATCTGGCACAACTGCGCTTCCCTGAACGATTTCTGCGCGTCGGTGTGGTGTTTGTCGCGCTCCTGGGCGCAGCCGCACTGTTATGGCTGCCCGTGCGCTGGCGGGCAATGGGCGCAGCCGTCGCATGTGCAGGCGTTGTTCTGGCGGCAATGCCACAGGTAGTTCCCATCCAGAATTTCCTAACTCACAAACCGCTGTCCGCTGTGGACGAAATTGAGATGGAGATGACTGCCTATACCTGGGGCAGCACGAGTTACAACGAATTTAATCCTGTCTGGGGCGAACGCATCCCGTTGGATCCGCCGTCTGACATCGAGCGCTACCGTGAACAGCCGTTGGCAATTCGAGTGCAGGATTTTGACTGCCCCGGCGGTGAATTCGAAGTCATGGGTGACCGGCAGTACTACGTCCGCGCCACACTCGGCTGTACGATCATGTTCCGACAATTCTACTTTCCCGGCTGGGAGGTAACACTGAACGAACTATCAGTCGAGCCTTTCCCTGAGACAAGTGCTGGACTGATCACAATCCGCTTGCCCGCTGGTGAACATTTCGTCGAGCTAATTTACGCTGGCACAGCGACACAGGCGGCAGGCGAGGCGATCTCGCTGTTGAGCCTGCTTATCACCGTAAGTTTCACTGCGTGGTCACTATGGCGCTTACAGACTCCGTTAGAGATTAGGAGCGATGCTGGCAGTAATGAGCAGCAACTATCCACGTATACCATCATCCTGTGGACAAGCAGCATCACGATACTGGCAGTCGTTGTTGGTGCATGGCTCTCACCTCACACCACGCTGTTCCGGTTGCAATCTCCAGCGGATGCACCTGCGCATATGGAGACGCGCTCAGACATTGATTTTGGTGGGGTGTTCACATTGCTCGGTTATACCCTGCATGACACCAGCATCTACGTCGGAGGAAGCATTGATATTGAATTGTACTGGCGAGCGCAGCGCCCAATCGACATCCAGTACCGACCGATTGTGCAAATCGTTGATCAGGCAATCACAACCGCTTATGCCGTAAGTCAGCCAGTCTCGCCCGGCGGTGGCAGCACCATCGGCTACCCGACTGACCGTTTTGCATCGGAACTACATCGCCTGGAACTGTTCGCATATGCACTGCCTTCCGACGCACTGATCAGCGTTCAAATGGTGAATGCGCTGACGGGCGAAGCGCTGTTACTCCCCGATGGGCGCGACCGCCTGACGCTTGCTACACTCATACGCATTAACGGATGAACAGAAAGTCAGGCATCATGAAAGCCATCACTCTTCGTGCCGTTCATCTGCACGAAATCGCCATGCCGCTGGTCGAAACGCTCAAGACCAGCTTTGGCGAAGAACCGTTCAAGACTGCCATCATCGCAGAAGTCCAGACCGAAGACGGCAGCGTGGGATGGGGCGAATGCAGCACCGAAATCAACCCCGGCTACAGCAGTGAAACGATGGGGACCGCACGGCATGTGCTGAACGAATTCGTCGTGCCGCTGCTGCTCGGCAAGACAATCACTTCGCCTACCGATGTCCCCGCGCTCATCAGTTCCGTGCGCGGGCACCCGCTCGCCAAACATGGCATTGAGGCAGCCGTCTGGGATGTGTGGGCGAAGGCGAACGGGATCGGACTGGCGGAAGCGTTCGCAGCGCACCTGCCTGCCGGACACACGCCGCGCGGTTACGCGAATGTCGGCGTCAGCATCGGCATCAAACCGAGCATCGAAGACACCTGCAAAACGATCCAGTTACGTACTGACCAGAGCTACGGGCGCATCAAGCTCAAGATCAAGCCGGGTTGGGATGTTGAACTGGCACGCGGTGTGCGTGAACGCTTCCCAAACATTACGCTGATGCTCGATGCTAACAGCGCCTATTCGCTGAAAGACATTGACCACCTCAGGCAGCTCGACGCATTTAACTTGTTGATGATCGAGCAACCGCTTGGCTACACCGACATCTACGAACACAGCAAGCTGCAACCGCACCTCAAGACGCCGATTTGCCTTGATGAGAGTATTCACTCAGCGGACGATACCCGGCTGGCGCTTGACCTGGGTGCGTGCCGGATCATCAACCTGAAGCCGGGGCGAGTCGGCGGCTTTAGCGAAAGCCTAGAAATCTACAAAGCCTGTGCTGAGCGCAGGGTGCCGTTGTGGGTGGGCGGTATGCTGGAGACGGGCATCGGGCGCGCTGCGAATGTCGCGTTCGCCTCGCTTCCGGGCATCACATTGCCATGCGACATCAGCGCGACCGATCGCTACTTCAACCCCGACGTGACAGAACCTGCCTTCGTCCTGCGCCCTGATAGTACGCTGCCCACCGCAGCCGGCGTGGGCATTGGTGTGGAAGTCGTGCGTGAGCGGCTGCAAACTGCCAGCCATCTCTGGCAGCAAAAATACCCCTACCAATTCAGCCATCCCCGCTAGATAACGTGTTGTGACATTCGTCGCGTAAAGCAGCGACGAGTGTCACACAACATGCTCCTCAGCCAATAATTATACGCGGGACATCGTCCTCAATTGTTGTTTCTGTAATCTGGGGGAATGTCTTGAGACGCGCAAGCGCACTAGTTTCGATGAGTCATTTATTGGCATGGCGGGAGATCGCGTGACGCTGGCGCAAAGCACGCCAGACTACGGTTTGTTCTACCAGCTTAACACGCCTGATGAGCGGGGGAATTACATGGTGGATCACTCTACAACAATATACTGGCTCGACCCGTAAGGACGCCTGCACGCACCGATTGCTTATGGAACCTATGCGGAACAAATCGTCGAGGTCATACACCCCGCGCTGAACGAACAACAGGAATAACGCGGCCAATAGCAGCAGACAACCGCCTCAATTAATGGTCTTTTGCGCGTTCCAACACATCCAGCAGCCGCTCAATCGTCCACGGCTTATTGATCCACTCATAATTGATGTCATCATTCAAGATATTCACATCAGGCTTTGGATAGGCAGACATAAAGACAATTTTGCCCTGATGATTACGCTCACGGATGCGTTTGGCAACGCCGATACCGTCCGTCTGACCTGGGACACGCACATCCAGCAGATACAAATCGACCTGGTTTCCATGTTGTGCAATGTAGGCAATGGCGTCATCACTGTTGGTAAACTGTTGCACCTCGCTCTGCGGTTCAACAGCAGCCAGCAGTTCACCCACTGTTTCCTTAAGTGCTATATCGTCTTCAAGGTGAAGGATAAGATATTGTGAGCCGCCCATAGCGATAACCAACGCCTTTCCAAACCAATCGTGCAATACACTCAAGTGTACCGCAAGACACGCGCATGATACGTTGCGGAACCATAAAGACACATAAACCATTTTCACAAAACATATATTTTCATTTCCACTGTGCGTATTCTCAAGCCTTTATTGGTTCAAAAGACTGTTACGGTTTATCATACCATATGTGTATTGAGTTTCGTTCTCAATGCTTTCGTTACAAAGGTTATCGATAGCCATGAGGCGGCTGTGAATACGATCAAACAATTAAGCGCACTTTATTACCCTCGCGTGGGAACTCGTGTTATCACTCCGTTCCTGCTGGCAATCATTCTGATTGCGGGTATAGGTGTGTTCACAGTCACGCGCTTGATTGCGTTCAGCATTCAGGATCGCTTCAACCTGCAACTGATCGACAGCGCGAATGCTGCCAGCAATGCCATTGTCGAAATCGAGCGGCAGATGCTTGAGACGTTGCGCTTAATGGCATACACCTCAGGAACAGCTGCTGCGGTGCAAGCGCGCGACACAACAACGCTGGAAAATCTGCTATTGCCCCACGCAGCAAACAACCGTGTTGAAGACGTTATCGTTTTTGGCAGCGACGGGACGGGCATTTTCCGGCTGCGCCGTGAAGGTGATGATGCCACATCCCCATATGTCGTTCGTGAGCCGCTCAACACAGCGAACTGGCAGGGGGCAATGCGCGTCACCGCTCTGCTCTCTGATGATCGAGGTGATAAGTTTGCGGACATCGTTGCCATGCCAGAAGGTATGATGCTGTACATCAGCGCACCTGTCACAATCCGCCAAGCAGACGGACGGTCAGAGGTTGTAGGCGGCATCAGCGTCGGCATCTCGATGGTGGAAGTAGCGCTGCGCAGCGGAGCGCAGGCATTGTCGTCGCTTGCGTTTTATGCCCCTGACGGCATCCTGCTCGCCAGCACATTCCGCACCGTTGATGCAACTGCGCTCCAAATAAATAGCGCACGCGCGGCTGAGATATTCACTTCGACAGATACTCTCAGCCCAATGACAGAACTGCGAACCTCTGACACCGACGGCGGCGTCTATCAGATTTTGTATGCGCCGTTTCGGATTCGCGATGATAAAGTCGGGCTGATAGGGGTAGGTTTGCCCACCAATTTTCTTACCCAACAGACGGACAATGGTCGCAATCTTTTTGCGCTGCTGTTCCTGGTACTGTTCGTCATTGTCGCCATCATCGGGCGGCTGGTCGCCCGCTCGATTGTCCAACCGGTTGGTCGACTGGTAGCAACGACTCGCGCCATTCTCCAGGGTGAACTAAACAAGCGCGTAGACTTGCAAACACGCGACGAACTGGGCGAACTGGCTGCATCGTTTGATACGATGACCGATGACCTGGTGCAGCGCAATCAGCAAATCGCTGAATTGTATGAAGCACAGGTGCAGGAAACCGCACAACGAGAAGCTGTGCTAACCAACATCAGCGATGCTGTATTCGTCCAGGACACGCAGGGTAATATCATTCTGCAAAATCGCACTGCTTACCGTTTGATCCAGCGCGTCCAACGCGACCCATCGCTAAAGGATGCGTTCCAGGTGTTGCTAACGGACCCAAACGCTTTATCGCCGCATGAACCGATGATGCTGGAATTTTCCGACAATTACTACAGCACACTGACGACCCCTGTCCAATTGCCGGACGGCGAAGCATTAGGGCGAGTAACGGTGTTTCGCGATGTCAGCGCGATTGTCCGTGCGGAAAAACTGAAAGACCAGCTCATTCTGCAAATGTCACATGAACTGCGCACCCCGCTTGCGGCACTACGAGGCAACATTGACCTGATCCGCGTGTTGGAAAAGAAAAATCTGAGTGAAAAAGGTGTCGGCTTCTTACAAAAATCAGTTGACCATTTAGGGACGTTGGAACGTCTGATCAATCAGGTTGTTGACGTCAGCAGCATCGTCGCCGGTAAATTTTATGTGAATCGGCGTTCAATTGACCTTGTGCCTTTACTAAGACAGCAAGTGAATTTGTGGCAACCCAAAATGGAATCGCGCGGTCTCGGCTTTGAGATGGCGCTTCCTGACGAACAGATCTGCGTATATGGTGATGAAGAACGGCTGGCGCAACTGCTCGATCATGTGCTGCGCAATGCCTACAGTTACACTTTGTCGGGTGGCGTGGTTCGTGCAGCCGCGAAGTCAAACAGTGATCTGGCTATCATTGCAATCGCGGATTCCGGAGTAGGCATTAAACCGAATGAGATGAACCAGGTATTTGAGCGCATGTATCGCGGCAGCGCTGCCGATGCTGGTCCAACAGACAGCCGCGGCTTGGGCTTGGGATTGTACCTGTCCAAGAACATTGTTGAGGCTCACGAGGGGAACATCACAATCGATAGTGAACCCGGTGAGGGAACAGTCGTGTGGATTAAACTGCCACTCCACTCCCCTAACGACAATCAGTAACACCTGAGCAATCACGATGATGGAAACACCGCCTCCACAGTACAAACCGACGCCGCAGCGCTCGTTGCGCGAAGCAGTGCTGTTAACGCTGCTGCTTTTCCTGTTCGTATGCTGTGGCTCCCAACTGGGTATTTCGTTCATTCGCCCCGACTTGCTGAGGGTCGGTATAGACGCCAACAGCACGGCGGACTACAGCCCATGGGGCTATGAAGAGTTTGCCCCGCTCAGCATTGAGGCAGCGACGGCAGCTGCGCGCGATGCAGCGCTCTATATAACACCAGAGGTGCTGACACAAATTGCCGATGTGAGGCTAGAGCTTCAAACACAAACCGCAGTCGCTTTGCTGCCGACGCAACAGGCTGCCACCATGACACAGGCAGCGGTTATACAAACTGCGGGCGCAAACACGGCAACAGCGATTGCAGATACGGAAACGGCAATTGCAAGTACAGCGACGGCGGATCAGGTAGCGACAGAGACGACAAACGCGCAAACCGCAGCGCCCACGTCCTCTTCCAGCACTCTCACCGTGACGCCCGAAAGCACCACCACGCTGACAGCGTCGCCCAGTCCTGCCAGCGCCAGCAACACCCCACAACCGGGCGCGACATCAACGACCACACCGACACGCGCTCCTAGCCTGACGCCTTTGCCAGTCAGTACTGCCACATCAACACCTGCGCCAAGCGCGACAGGCAGCCGGACACCGACCCAGGTCGCTGCCGTCAATACGTCTACACCGCCGCCAGTGATTCTACCTCCGCAGCCATCAGCAACTATTATCCCGATTCCACCCAGCGCGACGACGATGCTGCCGCTGCCGCCGACCGCAACGTTTATCGTCATACCACCGCTTGGCGCGGACATGGTTGCCAGTATTCGTGTAGATCAGGCGGTGGCCGGGCTGCCTGTTTTGTATACCATTTCTTGTGCCAACTTTGGACCGAGTAGTGCCACCAATGTCAACTTCAGTGCATCCGTTGGCGGATCGCCCTGGTCTGGCATCATGTCACCGGTGATGACAGCCGGAACGCAGACCCAGTTGAGCAATGGCACAGGCGTACCAGCTGTCGCTGGCAGCACGCTTGACATCTCACTTGTGTGCAGTGCCGCCGAAACAGATACCAATCTGCTCAATAACATTGCCAGCGCAACGGTGACAATACCGCTGCTCCCGTCCACTTCAACCCCATCTCCATTGCCGACAAGTACCGCGACCGCAACGCCGACGCCAGTTCCAAGCAGTACAGCCACTACTACGGGGACAGTGACCAGCACGCCAACCGCAACCAGCAGCGCTACCCCCAGCGCGACAGGAACAGCGACCAGCACAGCCACACAAACACCTCTCCCCGGCGGCAGCGTCATTCGCGAAATCTGGCATAACATTGCGGGAGACGGCGATGTCAATGGACTGATCACCGATCCCCGTTATCCTGACATGCCTGATCTATGCCTGTCTCTCAACCAACTGAATACGGATACAGATTATGCTGACTATTATGGGCAGCGCTTGCGCGGTTACATCAGTCCCCCCGCTAACGGAGACTATACCTTCTGGATCGCCAGCGATAACGGCGGACAATTCTGGCTTAGCACCGATAACAGTCCGACAAACCTTATCCAGCGCGCCTATATTGCGGGCGTAAACTGGGTCGGCAACTTCGAGTGGGATGTGTACCCGGAACAGCAGTCCGTACCTGTCGCCCTTATGAGCGGACAGTCTTATTATTTTGAGGCGCTTCAAGCAGACGGAAGCTCTGGGGATAGATTGCAAATCGCGTGGCAAGGACCGGGCATTTCACGTCAGGTCATTACGGGGATATACCTGTCATCGTTCGGATTGACCTGCACGCCCGCTGCACCCACCGCAACCCCGACGCCAAGTGCGACAGGAACGGAAACAGCAACAGCAACCCAGACACCGCTGCCTGGTGGAAGCGTTTTGCGAGAGGTGTGGAATAATGGAAGCAGTGGCGGAACGGTTGCAGACCTCACAAGCGATCCGCGTTATCCAAACAGCCCGGACATCTGCGAGTCGATTATCAACCTCGACACACCAGTCAATTATGGCGAAATTTACGGGCAGCGGCTGCGTGGTTTTATCACTCCGCCCGTCACAGGCAGTTACACATTCTGGATCGCCAGCGATAACGGCAGCGAATTCTGGCTCAGTAGTGATGTAAGTCCTGCCAATCTGGTACTACGCGCAGCGGTGCCGTTTGACTTTTCGGTTGGGGTCGGCGACTGGACACAGTTCCCTGAGCAGCAATCAGCGCCACTTTCGCTGGTGGCGTCACAGCCTTACTACTTTGAGGTACTGCATAAAGAAGCCGCTGACGGAGATTTTGTCCAGGTCGCGTGGCAAGGACCCGGCATCAGCCAGCAGATCATTTCTGGCGCGTATCTGTCATCGTCCGGCTTGACCTGTACGCCTGCCGCACCCACCGAGACGCCAACGCCAAGTGCGACAGGAACGGAAACAGCGACAGCAACGGAGACCAGCACGCCGACGCAGACACCACTTCCAACGGGCAGCGCCTTGCGCGAAGTCTGGTTAGGCATTCCGGGCGAGTATGTCTCTGATCTGGTTTCAGACCCGCGTTATCCGGACTCACCTGACATCTGTGATACAGTCGCCAACCTTGAGTCACCTATCAATTACGGTGACAATTACGGGCAGCGTATTCGCGGTTACATTACGCCGCCCACTTCAGGAAGTTACACCTTCTGGATTGCCAGTGATAACGGGGGTGATTTCTACCTCAGCACTGATGCAAACCCCGCCAATCGGGTGCTGCTCGCTTATGTGCCTTTGAACTTACATGTCATTGTCGGCAACTTCTCAACCTATCCAGAACAGCAATCCGCACCTGTTACGCTGGTGGGCGGTCAACTCTATTACTTTGAGGCTGTGCAAAAGGAAGACGTTGGGGGAGATTTCGTTCAGGTTGCGTGGCAGGGACCCGGTATCAGCCAGCAGATCATTTCTAGCGCATACTTGTCATCTGCGGGCTTGACGTGTACGCCTGCCGCGCCGACCGCTTCGCCCACCGCGACGCCAACACCGACGCCAAGTGCGACAGCAACAGCGACACCAACCGCTTCTCCCACCCCAACTGCCCTGCCAACTGGCGGTGTGTTGCGTGAAAATTGGTACGCACTGACTGGTTTTGGTGGCTTGCGCATGGATGATTTGACAAATGATCCACGCTATCCTGATGCGCCAAATACCTGCGATACGATACCAGCGTTTGAAACACCGTTCAATTTTGGTGATCATTATGGTCAGCGTTTGCGGGCGCTGCTCATTCCGCCTGCCACAGGGGATTACACATTCTGGCTGACAAGTGATAATGTCGGAGAACTATTCCTGAGCAGCGATAATTCTCCTGCAAATCGGATGTTGATCGCCAGCGTATTCCCGTTTGTCAATACACCCTACGACTATGCAGAGTTCCCATCCCAGCAATCTACAACGATCTCGCTCCAGGCAGGTCAAGCCTACTATATTGAGGCGCTGCATACAGAAGGCACAGTCACAGATTTCCTTCAGGTTGCATGGCAAGGACCGACCATTCCGGTGCGCGAGACGATCAGCGGAGCCTATCTGTCGACCACAGGACTAACGTGCAATCCTGTTGGGACGCCCACACCGACACCTGTTGGTACGCCGTACAGCCCGGTGGTCTTCACAGCCATTTGTACACAGCCGGACGGTACCCAAGAGTACACGGCGGATAATCCGAACGGATACGATATAAGTTTCACAATCGAATATGATACAAGTGCCAGTTCAGTCGAAATGCCGTTAGTCGTCAACGCCGGGTCACGTCTGGAGTTTTCGGCAGTTGGCAGCATCAGCGGGGGTATCATCATCGACATCACGGGGCAGCTGCTGCAATACGTAAGCAATGACGATACGCCTTGCCCCAGCTTGACTGCAACGCCGACTCCAAGTGCAACACCGACGCCGACAGCAACCGCCACGCCAACCCCTACTGCCACACCGCTCACGGGCTTCATCCGCGCTATCAACCTCGGTGGTCCAGCGCTGGTCATTGATGGCAACCTGTGGGAAGGTCAAGATTCACCTAACTATTTCTTTGGTGATGTCTTCGACCGAACCGATTGTTTCCCGAACCCAATGACTCCGCTGCCCGATCCAAACCGTGAGGCGATGCTGCGCTGCGTCGCATGGAACGGAACTACTTTCGTGTCGGACATCACGCTCACAAATCTGCCTAACGGGACCTATGATTTCTACTTCAATCGTTGGGAAGATACTTTCGCCGAAACAATTACCCACTTCGTACAGGGTTCTCCAGTGGCGGTACTTACGATACCGTCATCAGAATGGCGGCGCATGGGTCCTTACCCGGTCACAGTGACGGATGGAACAATTTCGTTTGTATCGACCGGCGGCAATGCGAACATTGGCGGGGTCGAAGTCTGGCAGGTCGGCACAGGCGGTCCAGGCAGCCCAACATCAACACCGCCTCCAATCGCGACCGAAACACCTACAGCCACAGGCACGCCGACACCAACAGCCACTGCAACCGCGACCGCCACGCCGACGCCCACGCCCGGAGGTGTCTTCGCGCGGGACATTGCGTTGTCAGCCAGCTGCTCACCTGCCAACCCAGCACCAGGTAGCACCACCGTCTGTTCGCTCATTTTGCTCAACGCAGGGACGAACAACGCAACCGGTCCTCAAGCATCGTTTGTACTGCCGTCCGAGTTGTCTATCCTCACCGAGTCACAATCCACCAACAGTGCTAATGTGACTGGGTACAGTTTCTCCAACTTTAGCGGCAGCGCGAACTGGCGCGTATCCGGTTACCTCGCCTACACGGAGTTCGCCCGACTCGATATGACAGTCCTTGTGGATCCAGGCGTTCCACCTGGTACAGAGATCACAATCCCCATAGCGGCGTCGATCTCTGGGGATCAAAACATGTCAAATAACAATGTTATCCTGAATTTAACCGTTGGCGCGGCTGCAACGCCGACACCTACTCCAACCCCCACTGCAACACCTACATCTACTCCTGCGGGCGGCAGTGCAGATGCCTCGCTCTCGCTCAGCGCGAGCAACCCGACGCCACCGCAGGGCAGTCTGCTCACGTTGACCGCGCAGTTGAGCAATAACGGACCCGGCGATGTAACAAACGCCATTATCGTTCTCAGTGCGCCTTCTGGCACAACGCTGGTAAGCGCGTCCAATGGTTATGATTTTAATACCAGTACCTTCACCGTCCCAATCCTGCTGCCGGTAGAAACGACTGGTTTCCATATCACTGTGCGTGTGGATGCACCGCCTGACACCATTGTCCCCGCCAGCGCCAGCGTATCGACTGCTTCAAGTGACCCGAATAGTGCCAATAACAATCCTTCTGTTGGGTTTACAGTCGGTGCTGCGTCAAGCGGCAGTGCTGACCTGACACTAACAGGCTTCGCCAGTACCACAACGCCAGTCGCAAATAGTGATGTCACCCTGAGCCTGCTCTACAGCAATCTTGGACCAGATACCGCCCTCAATACATTAGGTGGGATCATATTGCCTGCTGGTGTCACTTTCGTGTCTACGAGTCTGGGCAGTTACAACCCATTGCTCAGTACGATAGAAAGTGGCGACGTTGGTAGCGGGGGTGGCGGCAGTCTGGATGTAGTCGTGCGGGTTGCGCCTGGCACAAACGGGCAGACACTTCCGATCCGCCTGATCCTGGTCAGCGACACATTCGATCCGAATATGACTGATCAAACAGTGATTGTCACGCTCAACGTTCAGCCATGACATGCACGGGTGACCCTTACGGGTCGCCCATGCCAATCGTCATCTATTCCCCACGCCGCTCTTCGTCGTCCGTTTCGCGGTGCGTGCCTGCGCAAAGTGATCGCGCAGGTAGCTCGCCGCGCGCACTGTTATCGCGCCGATGGTACTGGTCGGGTTGACGGCTGCGCTCGTCACCATCGGGCTGCCATCCATAATGTACAGGTTCGGCACATCCCACGCCTGCTGCCAGCGATTCACAACCGATGTCTGCGGATCATCCCCCATCCGGCAAGTCCCTAACAGATGCCACGCGCCCGGCGCGTACTTGCCTTCAGGATTGACAAAACGATTGACCTTGGTCTCAAATGCGCCAAGGGACTTTGATAGATCGAGCGCACGGTCAATACCGAAGTCAACGATCTTGCGGTCGTTCGGATGCAGCCGATATTCCACCTTCGGCGCGGGCAAACCACTGCTATCTTTGAGCGTGTCGGACAGCGTGACACGGTTCTCCTCCAGCGGCAGGTCTTCGCCAACGACGAGAATACACACGCCATGCGCGAAATGACGTTTGAACCACGCATGATGCCCGACGCCCCAAGGTGCGACATTGCCTGTATGCGACCCCGCCGCCTGATAGCCCGCGCCATTCATGCGGACGACATGCAGCGTCACCCCGTTGATGAAGCCGCGCGCGACATCGGTTTCTGAGAACTCCTCAATGATGTATGCCGCCGAGACGACATTCTGATAGGTATTGGTGATCGACTCTACCCACATCTCAACCAGCGCCAGCCCATGATGCATCAGATTCTTGCCGACCAACCCGCTCTGATTTGCCAACCCGTCCGGGAACTGGGCGTTCTCGCTCAGAAACAGCAGTCGTGGCGTACCAATCCCGTTCGCCGCCACAATCACGACATCTGCCGCCTGGAAGTAGCGCGCTCCCGTGCGCATGTCGATATAGACCGCGCCAGTCGCTCGCCCGCTGGCATCGGTTTCGATCTTTTCGACACGCGCATTGGTGCGCAGTTCCGCGCCCGCTCGAATCGCTTTGGGCCAGTGCGTGACGGATACATCCGCCAGCGACCCGCGATTGCACCCGCTCTGGCAGTTGCCGCAATAGTTACACGCCTTACGCCCGTCGTGGTCTTGCGAGATGACCGCCATATCCATCATCCACCAGTGCCAGCCGAGTTTGTCCAAACCTTTCGCCACCACCTTGCCATACGGGTTCGGCGACAGGGGGGGCGTGCTGAACCCCTTGCGCGGCGGACGACCCGGATCGCCCGCATAGCCCGACGTACCGACATCGCGGTCGTTGATCTCGTAGTACGGCTCGAGGTCTTCGTAAGTCAGCGGCCAGTCGGGTGAGAAGCCATGCTCGCGCCCCTTTACAAAGTCTGACGGGCGGTAGCGGGGCCACGTTGCTGTGTAATGCGTTGTCGAGCCGCCGACACCATTCCACATCAAAGGCTCCTCATCGCGCGTATCGACTGGGTAGTCCTCCGGCAGTCGGCGCACGTTCGGCGCGGTGTGCCAGCGCCCGTGTGTACGCTGCCATTCCCAATCGGGTGAGTTGTGCGGATGCCCGTATTCCTGTGACCAGCGCCCCTGCTCCAGACACACAACCCTTAGCCCGGCTTCCGCCAGAATCTTGGTTGCCGCCGCCCCGCCCATTCCACTGCCGATGACGAGAACATCAACCGGATCGTAACGTTTGACTGTCATGTCATGCCTCCATGTTGATCGCGCTCATATCGACGCGCGTCATTTTGTCGGTCGGGATATAGAAGGGCTTGCTGTGCTTCGGCAGGTTGGCTTCTGGATCAAACGGTTCAACGACATAACCTTTCGGTTGCGGCGCGTCGTTATAGTCGTGACCGAGCGCACGAATCGCCTGTGTCACCAGCGGGCTTTGATAATATCCAAAGTAAACCGCGCGCAGCACAAAGCCGAACAGTTCCGGTTGCTCACGCTCAAAGCGGCTGACGGCGGCTGCCCGCGCCTCGGCAGCGCCCGCCAGGAAGCTCTCCCCGCCCAACGTGATCACCACCTGCTCAATATCGCCCGACGGACGATGCTCACGCAGCTTCTCCAGCAGCCATGCCTGCGTCCCCACCGCCGATGCAGGCGGAAAGTCGGCATCGCCTGGCAAAAGCGCATCCACCAACGCAGTATAGATAGCTGCGACCTCCGGTAAAGCCGTCGTCATAAGTGTCTCCTCACGAGCTCATGTAAAGAATTTGACCAGCCAACTGTAACGCATCCGTGCTGCCTTCGCATTGCACTGCATCTGGTTGTAAACGCCACCAATTTGTTGCAATCGATATTGCCGCGTGTTATGCTCATGATCATGAATTGCTCACTGTACCCAACCCCCTGTTGTCTCTGCGGCTGTGACGCTATGATGTGTCGGCGTTCGCGCGTCCGGCGGTCGCGTGTTGGTGTCTCATGCGCTGAGTAGTTCCTGTTCTAGCGCACGAAAGAGCCAATCCGACGGTCGGGTTGGCTCTTTTTTTGTGCGGATGTGGTCTGCGTTGATTGAAAGGGATGTTTGCAAGATGAGTCGGAAAGTAACTATCGCCTTTTTGCTGACGGTCATCGCGCTAGCGTTGACCTCCTTCACCGTCGTCGCCCAGGACTTGCCGTTCGCCGGGCGCGTCATCAACTTCCTGACGATCCAGCCGCACGCGGTCGCCAGCCGCGAAGCAGCACGCCTGTTTGAAGAAGAAACGGGCGCGGATGTTCAGGTACTTATCGTCCCCTTCCCCAACATCACGGAAAAAGCGCTGCTCGATGTTGTATCCGGCGCGGGCGAATACGATGTTGTCGAAATCTGGTACACCTCGCTCGGAACGCTTGCTGCCAATGATGTGCTGCTCGACCTGACCGAATGGTGGGAGACCAATGCTGAAGCAATCGGCGCGGACGACTTTGCTCCGACGATTTTGCAGCCGTACACGGAATGGGATGGACGCCGCTGGGCAGTCCCGTATGATGGCGATGCGCACCTGTTGTGGTACAACAGCGCGTTGTTTGAAGAATATGGTCAGACCTTACCCACGACCTGGGAAGAATATGTCGAAGTGTGCCGGGCAATTACCGAAGCAGGCGCAGCCAATGATGTCTACGGCTGTGGTGTGATGGGCTTGCCTGCGCCGATCATTCAGGTAGGCAGCTTTGCCAATCGTCTCGGCGGCTTTGGCGGCGCATTCTTCGATGCCGAAGGCAACCCGACCGTCAACTCGCCGGAAGCGATTGCTGCACTCCAGAACATGCTCGATGCTGCACCCTATGCGCTGCCCGAACCCCCATCGGTCGGCTTTGACGAAGTAATCGGCGCGTTCAGCGTCGGGCGCGTGGCGATGGCAGAATTCTGGACCGACTTCGGTCAGATCGTCGGCGGCGTCGAAGGCTCGGTTGTCGGCGAAACGACCGTTGCGGTACCGATGCTGGTCGGCGGTAGCAACACTACACCACGCCCGGCGCTCAACGCAGGCTTCTCGGTCGGTGTTTCGACACTGGCGCAGGACCCCGAGGTTGCCGAGGCATTCTTGCTCTTCCTGGCACGCCCGGAGATTAACGTTGCGCTGAACACGATTGTCGGCGGTCTCGACCCGACCCGCCTCTCGACGTTCGATAACGAAGCGTACCGCACACATGTCACGCCGGAAATTGCCGATGCTGCGCGTACCGCCATCCTCGCGGCGACTGCGTGGGGCAACACGCCGGAATGGGCAGAGCAGCAGGAAGTGCTGAACAACAACCTGAGTGCCGCACTGGTCGGTGATCTGACCGCGCAGGAAGCACTTGACGCTACCCAAGCCGAGTGGGAACGTATCCACGCGGGCGGGTAGTATCGGTATGTATTGTAGGGGCGACCCGGCGGGTCGCCCGTGCAAATCTCATTGCCCAAGACAATAATTTCCACTCCGGGTTTACTTTCAGGTTCATAGTATGGCTGTTGCAACCGCGCCACAGAAGCAGAACATACACTCGCAAGGCAGCAACTTCCTGCTAGCGCTGCCTGTAATTACTGTGTTGATCATCTTCTCGATTTACCCGCTCATTTATATGTTTGCGCTCAGCCTGACCGACTCGCGGCTGGCACGCCCGTTCCAGGAATTCGTCTGGCTGGATAATTTTCGCCGCGCCATCGAAGATCAACTGTTCCAGACTTCGATTGTCAACACGCTGATTTACGGCTTCAGCGCTGCGATTATCCAACTGATCGTTGGCTTCACACTGGCGCTGTTCTTCTACCGCAGCATGAAGACAGGCAAATACCTGCGCACGCTGGCGCTTTTCCCGTTCATCACGCCGCCCGTCGCCGTCGCTATGATCTGGCGGCTCATCTACGAACCGAACGCGGGCTTGATTAACTACTACCTGCGGCAGATCGGCATCAATCCGGCAGACCCGATTGCCTGGCTTGGCAACCCTGATCTCGCACTGTTCAGCCTCATCCTCGTGGATGTCTGGCAATGGACACCGTTCGTCTTCATTCTGGCGCTGGCGGCGTTACAGGCGCTCCCCGCTGAACCTTACGAAGCATCGGCGGTGGATGGCGCTTCCCCCATACAATCGTTTTTCTACCTGACGCTCCCGATGGTCGCCCCGGCATTGACGGTCATCTTCATCATCCGCGTCATCGGCGCGTTCAAAATCTTCGATCAGGTCTACCTGCTCACGTTCGGCGGACCCGGCTCGTCAACACAGGTCGCCTCGTTCTATATTTACCGCGTTGGTTTCCAGCAGTTCGATACAGGCTATGCCGCTGCGCTCACTATCCTGTTACTGATCGTACTGACGATTGTCGTCACACTGCTAACGCAGTTTCGCAACGCCGTTCGCACGCGCTTTGAATGAGGTTGCCGTGACCGATATGTCGCTTGCTCGCCCCACTGTTGTCGAAACACGCCCGCGCCGACCCTTCAACTGGCAGGGCATCGCTTTCGCAGCCGTCGCGCTCTTTCTGCTGGTGTTCACGCTCATCCCGATCGTGTTCATGGTCAGCACGTCCGTCAAAACGCCGCTCGAAATCCGTGAGTCAGGCGCGTTTTTCCCCGGCACACAGTTGTACTGGGAGAACTGGACCAAGGCATATCGCAATGTCCCGGTGCATCAATATCTGCTCAATTCGACGCTTACAGCGGTCTTTAGCGCGGGGCTGGCGATTGTGCTGGCACTCCCCGTCAGCTATGCCATCGGGCGCTTCGATTACGGCGGCGGCTTGCTGCCCGGCTGGATACTCGGTGGCTACGTCACGCCGCCTATTGTCATCAGCATCCCTGTGTTCATGCTCTTCCGGCAAATCGACTCGCTGCCGTTCATCAAAGACAGCATCGGTTTCATCGACACCATTCATGGCTTGTCGATTATCCACGCGGTCGCCAGCCTGCCTGTCGCCGTGTGGATGCTGGAAAGCTTCATCCGCAAAATCCCGCATGAACTCGACGAGAGTGCCTGGCTGGACGGCGCAAGCCGGCTGCGCACTCTCGTCAGCATCATCGCGCCTGTCATCATGCCCGGCATCGTCGCGACGTTCATCATCTGCATGATCCTGTCGTGGAATGAATTCCTGTTCGCCCTCATCCTGACCTACAGCGAAGCCTCGCAAACGTTCCCGATTGGCATCAGCAACTTTATTGGTGAACACGGGCAGCAGTTCGGCGAGATGTCGGCGGCGGCATTGGGCGGTCTTGTGCCGATCTTCGTTCTGGCGTTTATCTTCCAGCGCTTTCTGGTACAGGGCTTAAGCGAAGGGAGCGTAAAATCATGAGTCGTGTTGTTCCAAACGCATAGGAGCTAGTGCAATGACTGTAGAGATTTTGAACCAACCGATTGAACTGCAAGACAGTGTGCGCGCATGGCTGGACAAGCCAAAGCGCAATCTTATCGGCGGCGAATGGGTGAACGCCAGCAGCGGCAAGACCTTCGCCAGCGAGAACCCTGGCAATGGCGAAGCGCTGGCAGAAGTGCCGAGCGCCGACGCTGCCGACGTGGACGCAGCCGTCGCTGCGGCAAAGACAGGTGCAGACGCCTGGCAAGCTATCCCGCCCGCCGGACGTGCCAACATCCTCTGGAAGATCGGCGAGCTGATTCACCAGTATGCAGAAGAATTCGCGCAGATCGAATCGCTGGATACGGGCAAGGGCATCAGCGCCGCGCGCAGTATCGATGTGCCGTTCACGGCGGAAAACTTCAAGTACTGCGCGGGTTGGGCGACCAAGCTCAGCGGCGAGACGTTCAACATCAGCCTGAGCAACGACGAATGGCACAGCTATACGCTGCGCGAACCTGCGGGCGTGGCTGCGGGTATCATCCCCTGGAACTACCCGCTGGCACAGGCGTCATTCAAGATCGCTCCTGCATTGGCAGCGGGCTGCTCAATCATCCTCAAGCCTGCTGAGCAGACACCGCTGACCGCCCTGCGTCTGGGCGAACTGATGGTCGAGGCCGGCGTTCCGGCAGGGGCGATCAATATCCTGACGGGCTTTGGTGAAACGGCAGGCGCGGCGATTGCGCGCCACCCACAGATCAACAAGATTTCGTTCACGGGCAGCACCGAAGTCGGCAAGCTGCTGCTCAAGGCAGCGGGCGACTCCAACCTGAAGCGGTTGACGCTGGAACTGGGTGGAAAGTCTCCAACGATCATCTTTGCAGACGCCGACCTGGACGCGGCAATTCCGGTCGCGGCGGCAGCCATCTTCGGCAACAGCGGGCAAGTGTGTAACGCAGGTTCGCGGCTGTATATCGAACGTCCCATCTATGAGCGCGTGATGGAAGGCGTGAAGCAGTATGCTGCCGACCTTAAGATCGGATATGGGCTTGACCCGCGCACGCAGATTGGACCTCTGATGTCAAAGGTGCAGTTGCAGCGCGTCAGTGGCTATGTGCAGCAAGGGCTGAACGACGGCGCAAGCATTTACTACGGCGGCGTTTCCGAGTTCGCCTCGACAGGCTACTTCTTCTCACCGACAATCGTGATCGATACGCGCCCCACCATGTCGATTGTGCGTGAGGAAATCTTCGGACCCGTGCTGGTGGCGTCGCCGTTTGACGATGCCGACGAGATCGAACCCGTCGCCAACGATACCGTTTATGGGCTGGCGGCGACGATCTTCACCAATCACATTGGGCGCGCGCACCGGCTGGCGAAGCGGCTCAAGGCGGGCGCGGTATGGATCAACTGCTTTGGCGTGTTCGACCCCAATTTGCCGTTTGGCGGTTACAAGCAAAGCGGCATCGGGCGCGAAATGGCGCGCGTCGGCGTCGAAGCGTTCACTGAACTCAAGTCGGTGACGATCAAGATCTAAGTGCTTATTCAAGAGGGTTGAGAGGAAGAGCCTAGGGCATTCTTTCTCTTGGCGTCCTTCGCGTTTTGGCGGTTTAAAAAAGAATTGGCTCATGGGTAAAGATAGTGCGAACGAACAAGACGAGAGATGAAAGCAACAGAGACGCGCTTGAGGTTGACACGAAACTCATGAAGGGCAACGTAACCGCTGAGAAAATGTTTGCTGACGCC
>Ga0224723_1000190_pt1 | contig 42636 bp, 75 predicted proteins | sample Balambano_FR2_Me_FD_161647 | JGI IMG/M metagenome (GOLD analysis project Ga0224723, IMG submission 161647) | Freshwater sediment microbial communities from Lake Towuti, South Sulawesi, Indonesia - Balambano_FR2_MetaG | ecosystem: Environmental > Aquatic > Freshwater > Lake > Sediment | place... | reverse complement strand
TTTCAAGCGCGGCGGCGGCGGGAGCGGTAACGATTTTACCCACACCCGCTAGAATGTCGCCCACGGTGTAAGTCTTATCCATTACGGATTGAGCAGGGGCGGATACGTATCCAGAGGGATTACTACCCCCGGACAAGTATCCGCCGCCGGAAAGATAACCGCCAGTGGACGCAGGCTTTTGTTCGGTTAAGTATCCCACTCAAATCACCTCCGCAACACTCTTCTCCAAGCCTCTATCTGTTCGTCTTCCCCAGGGGCGGTATAATTTTGCTGTGGTAATTGTGGCGTATAACCAACCGGAGCCCCTTGAACCGTTTCACCCATGTATTGAGCGGTAGTGGTCTTAGGTGCAGCTGCCGCCTGTGGCATTGGTATACTATCAATTACCCTTTGTGGGTCAATGCCGTTTTGCCTCAATACTTCTGCATCTTCCATTATTTTAGCTGCTATTTCTTCCCTAGTTTTTCCAGATTGCAAATCAGCGTTTATTCCAGCTTGAAGTTGCCCAATAATGGCTTGTTGTTGCCCTGCTTGCGGCTGGTCAGTGTTCTGGGAAACATACCCTAATTCAGCCGCCAGTGCTGCCGCAAGTTGTGGATCGCGTTGCTTGCGGGTCGTTATGGGCTTTCCTTGCCAATCAACTTGATCGGTAGCTACAGTATCGTATCCGCTCGCCCATCTAAACATGGCTTCTTTAGACCGGCGATCACTTGCGGAACCGCCACCACGTCCTTCAACCAAGCCATTATCAATCTTGTATTTTTCATATGCCGATAATTCTTGTTTGGGCGCTGTGCCTATTTGCGTCCACTGCCCGGTCTTGGTGTCTTGTATCATTGTTCCGGGCGCAACAGAGAAAGGTTTATTCTCCCTAAACGCCGCCGCTGGCACTCCAGCGGCTAGAGCCCTTGCCCGTCCTTGTGTTTCGGGGTCAAGCCCGTCCAGAGCATCATTATACTGCCGCACCTTCTGCTGTTGCTGATAATCCCCCACTCGGTTTTGGTCAAGCTGCATAACATACGGCAGCACCTTCGCAAACTGCGCACCACCCATTTTATTGAGCGATTCGACAAAACCGGGGCCAAATACTGAATTAGCAAGGTTATAGTCAGTCTGCAGCGCTTTGGCCTTTTCAAAATTAGCCTGCCCTATAGGGGCATAGGCTTGCTTTTGTTCATCGGTTAAGTCTTCGCCTGTACCCCATGCGCTATTCTCCAACATTGCGCTAAGAGCATTTTGCGCATGGGTATCAACGGCCTGCTGCTTTGGGGCCATAATGGCTTGGTTGCGGCGGTCAAACTCTCCAAGAATAAGGCTTTTCAAGGAGTTTCCCTCATCCTCTTGTTCTTTGCGTCGCTTTGCTTCTTGCTCTTCTGCCCATCGTCTCTGCAGCCCGGCTTGATAAGCCCCTATAAAAGCGTTGTTAAAATCGTTCAAACCTCACACCCCCCACTTCTTACCCCCAAGTGCTCGCCCATCCACCGGCCAGCGATCCCATTACACCGCCTAATCCGCTCGATTTCGTCGTTTGCGTTTGCGTCGGGTTTTTACCAAGGCCAAGATACTGCAGATACATTGCAATGTCATTATCAGACAGGCCCTGCTCTTTAAGCCATGCCTCATATTTACGGGTTAACTCAGCATCTTGTATGCCGTATTCGGTGTTTCCGGCATTAAGAAGAGCATTATCAGCGCTCTGTTGCGCCGTTTTAGCTTGTAGCATCTGATTAACACCAGTGTCGTAGGCGTCTTTATACAGACCGGCGATAGCGTTTTGGGTGGTCTGGTTAATATCTTTGGCGGTTTTGGCAAGTTGGTCTTGGTGGGCGCTGCCGCCCCAGAAGGAGTTTTTATTGAATAAGGAGTTAACCTGCTTACCTTGTTCGCCCCAGGCGTCTTTCCCGGTCTGTGTAATTACACTAGCCATATCCTGCACATATTTATTATTCATGGGGTCAACATAACTACCAGCAGCGTAGTCTTTGATAATTGAATTGTTCGCCCCAACCCTTAAATTATCTATGGCCTGTTTTTGCGTGTCGGTCATGTCTGCAGTTAAGTCGCCAGTGTATTTGCGTGGATTGGTCACGCGGTTAAATACATATGGCTGAAAAGCTTCGTACAGTGCTTTTTGCGCACCGGAAAACGGTTCTGTCGTAGTTGTGGATTTTTGTTTTCCCCCGAATATATCGCCCATTATATCACTCCCTTTCCAGATTTTTCTCGTAAACAACGGCCACCGGGCTATAGTCTTTGAACTTGCGCCCAAAGGCTTCACCACGATCAGTAATAATACTGATACGCTTAAATCCCCTGTCTTTGGCCATCTGCTCCAGCCTGCGTCCCAGTGGTTCGATGGACTTGCCCAGAGGAGCATAGGGACACAGAATGCGCATTTCGTCAAACGAGGCTGCAAAAATAATAAAACAATCATCCTCCACAATGAAGTGATTGTTCTCAATCAGGCTTACAAGCTGTTCCGGTGTTATCGTCTTTGGGACGCGGCGGCAATAGTCAACAAGCATTTCGAATATTTTCACATTAAGCCTCCGCTCGAAACGAAATCCCATCAAGTGACAGATAAGCATTGTCCCCGCCACGGTTGAACATTACATTACCGGCACTATCAACATCTACACGCGATAAAACATGACTACTACCCCCAATGGTAGTAAAAATCAGTAAAGCGTTTGGCCTGTATCCAGCCGGGAGAGTGAACATTGTTGTTCCCGAGGTGGTCACTCCGTTTTTAACGGTTCCTTTTAAATGTACACGCCCTATGCTATCCTTGTAATACTCAGCGGTTGCCAGAGTGCTTCCATAGTTAACCCAACTATTTAGCAGCGTAGGGGCTTGCCATGATTGCTGTGTTGCAGCAGCTGCACCAACATCACTATAGGTGGGCATTGGATGAACCCCGGTGCCAAGAGCAGCTCCAACATGAGAAGCCGCAGCAGCACCAATGGCCGCAGGAGTAACCGGGTCGCTCCCTGCGCTGGCATGCGTTGCGGCATGCGCCGTTGGTTCAGTTGCGCCAATAGGAGTATTGGCCTTATCAATCAGCGCCCTTATCCTGTTCCCCAATTCAATCAACCACTTCCAAAGGTCGTTTGGCGTTTCCGGCCCTACATTCGGTGTTTGCGGTAATTGGACAATAGCCATTATGCCGTCCCCCTCAGGTGATAATACATGATATATCCTGTCAGCTTGAACGGCTCATCGGCGTTCGTAGTCCCCAGCCGCAAACACAGGTACCTTGCCGAAATATCAACATCAATCCATGGCGGATAGGTACGGTCCAAACTCATGTTGTACGGCCCGTGCCAGGTAATAGGCTCATCCACGTTGGCCGCGGTGCCGACATATACCGGAAGGTTATACGGCCCCTCGCGGGAAATCATAAACTGAATCCGCATCAATCGCTTTACCAAGTGCGGCGCATTGAAGTCGAAAAGTTTTGTAGTCACCGAACTGCTTATCGCGGCGCCGTCCTTGTTTTGGCCTTGAAATACATAAATATTACCAGCCGAATCACCGGCAAGATTTATCGGCGCATTCGCCAGGTTGACACTGGAATCCCACTCAGTAGAATTGGAATCCCATGTTTTTTCGTCGTTGTCCCATACGCCCTCTTCTTTTTGGTTGTAGTAGCCAAAGGCCAGCATCGGCATGTCGCGGAAAGACCAGGCCTTTGTATCGGTGTTGTAGACTATCGCCCGGTCAGGTAATCCATTAGAACTATTGACACTGACATAACCGAACCAAAGTTCTGGCACTTCCTCAACAAAGAAACCCGCGATAAGTTCAACCTTATCCGGGTCCAGCGTCCGAAAAAACTCTTTGGCGATATCATCACCGGCGATGGCCGGGTCACGGCCATTGAACGAATAGATATTGTCGTTGCCTATAAAAATGTGCTCATCCCCCAGGTCAACCATGCCCTTGGGGCCTATGACACCCACACCGATAATGGCAGGCCATTTATTCCATATCGTCGTGCCGCCCACATAATTTAACAGCTGAATACTGCGCTCCTTATAAGCCACAACATAGCTGCCCAGCGGACGCAGCGCCTGCACCCAGTCCACACTGTCGGTAAGATCACCAAAGCCCGCTTCCTGCCTGGTTATATCCCCACTGACGTTTTTCCATGCCGTTATATCGCCTAAACATGACCACCTTACCCGCTGCGGCCTTGGATTTCCATCTTCTGAGGTGTTGCCGAGAATAAGGAAGTTTTGGAAATACAGAAGCGTCTGGCACTTTACCGTAACAACATCACCCTGAGACTTATATGTCCCGGCCACAGTCCACACCGCAGTCCCATCCGTCACTGTTCCGGTAGTCGGCCAGGTCGGCTGGCTGCTTCCAGATGTTCCCGCCGTAGTGCAACGATACATTAAGTTGTTATCAACTGTAGGCCGAACATAGTTGCCAACAACATAAGCTGTAGTAGCCTGCCAAGTATTCGGTTGCCACAATCCGGGTAAATTCTCAATTGCCGCCCAGGTGCTATCCCAATACTTCACCGGGTCAACACCATTGGTAAACACAAAATAATTCTGAGCGTTTTCCGTCACTACCGGGCGAGTGGTTAAACCACTTAAAGTTCCCCCGGTCTTATCATTGAAAGTCCTGTTATTCGGGTCGTAAACATAGAATGTGGTCGTGGTAATGGCTATTAAAAAGGCGTCACCGTTGTATTTATAATAATTGTCCATTACCATCAACGTTCCTGATAATTTATTAAACCCCACCTCGGTCCAAACAACTGTGCCATCTGTTACGGTTCCTCCGGCAGTAGTGGGCCACGTGGGCTGGCTTCCTCCGCTTGTGCCAGCGGTAGTGCATTTATAAACACGGTTGTTTGCAATAGTCGGCACAACATAAGCGCCTGCACTATAAACCGTATTAGCAGTCCACGCAGAGGGATGATTGAGAAACTTCTTCCATCCGCCGACCTTTTCCACATACCCCACGCCAAAATGCACGTTGTCACCGTCAGCCCAAGCCCGGTCATCTATAAGGTTCTTGGGCAGATATTTGTTTATCCCCTTATCCGGGGCCATAATCGCTTTTTGTTGCATAACAACACCGCCTTGCCCCTCCGCTATTTATAAATAGTGACAGAAACTACGACACAATCTGCAAAGGACGTTGTTCCTTGCGTGAAAACCCGACACGCCGAAGCCGATACTGCCGTCCCAGAGGAAAAATAGTTATGGTCGCTATATGTCGATGTGTCGGTTCCTGCCCGATCTGCCGTTACATTTACAGCATAATTAGCATCTGGCATAGCCGTAGTAAAATTTACCGTGTAATCCCCCGTACCGTTTTTAGTGATACTCGCAACATTCCCGCTTGCCCTAATAGCGCCCGTAACGCCGTTAAAGTTAACCCACACCCTACAGGCATATATAGGCGCGGTTCCTGCAGCATTAACTCCACTGCGCAGCGTGGCCGGGGTTATTACTTTAACCGCTTCTGTACCTGCAATTGCTTCGGCACCAGAAGCCAAATTCACACCCAGAATTATTCCCGAAGCCCGCTGGTAAGCCACACAAACCCAATTACCACTGCCTAAACTGATAAACTCCGCCGCATCGCCTGCAGCCGTAGTTATGTTTGTTGCGCCGGGGAGAATAAGACTTGTAGCGTTGTGGGTAAGCGTAAGCGCCTCGGTAAACCTTAAAGTGCGCACTGTGCCAGCCTGTACGGTTCCCAGTCCGGTTATAGTAGTAGTCCCGGTTATCACAACATAATTACCAGTTGCCGCACCAATATCAGTGGTAGTGGCAGAAGCAATATCAGCACCTTTAGCTTCATTTATTGCGCCGGTCATGTTAATACCCGTGGCAGAAAGTCCCAACGGCTTCCAGGTGGTTGTTGCCAAATCGTAATATTCAGTACAGCCCAAGCTGCTGTTGAATCCCGAAACCCTATCCACCAGATTAGCCCCGCTTGGCCGACCGGCTGTAGTCCATACAGTAGTCTTAAGTGCCGGTGTGGTCCCCGCTGCTGTATAATTTGATATTGCCTGTGCTGCATCGATAATATGCTGTTTGGTGGAGCGAATCTGATCGTCCCCGAATTTTATCTTATCAGTACCTGCCGGAGTAGCAGCATCTATGGTAGGCCAGGTCATAATTACCACTTCCCTTTCTCAAGATCATTTGTCGTGGCTTTGCGCCGTTGAGTTATATGCCGCCCAAACGGTTGCCGCCTCCATGCGTCAGTTGTGTCGAACTCTTGGGCGTTCCATTGAGCAATATAGGCGTCAACCAATGCCAGGCCCTTCTTGCGCCAGTAACCAGCCTTGTCGGCCTCCTGGAGATAATCAAAGTATTCAGCAGCGCCCAAGTAAATCAAGGCGTCTGGTATTTCCACGGTTGTGATATCATTTGAGAGCGCCGTATCCGCAATGTCATCCAGCCAAAACTCCCCATATATGTTAATCTGTCCTGTAGTCAGCACTGGCAGGATATACATTGAAGTCCCTAATTCTAAATACCCTGTGGGACTGCCGGTAGCGGTCAGGGAAGAATACAAGTCCATTGCCTGCTGATAGGAGTATACCTCCGCAAGCAAAACCTGCTTAGTGGCTCCGGCGTCGACATACTGCCATTCCACTTTGCGGGGATTTTTTATTTTCTGTGCGGTCATATCAATAACGCCGCTGGAATGGGTGACGTTGGTCTGATATTTATAGAATCTCTTTACCTTTTTATCCCGCAAAACCGCTCTGCGGACCGTATTAACAAAGAACAGCAACAAGGTCCTGTCCAGGTCTTGCCGTTTGATTATATTTGCAGCTTGGTTTAAAATCTCTTGTCCGGTCATAATAACACCTCCACAAAAGGGAGAGGACGGTCCACCAGGACCGCCCCCATTTTTTATTTAGCGCCGACGCTTCATCTCTTCCCCTCCTTTCAGGAGGATTGGCTGGGAAAGTATTAGCTCAACTCTTCGTATTTCCATGCGCCAAATGCATAGACATACAACCGGACTTTATTGGTGTCATCGGTGTTATAGGTGACAGCCAGCGCAAAGTCATACGGCGGCGTAGGGAGGCCAAGGGTCGAATAGTCTGCAGCAAATGCACCCTTATACTTATAAACCGGGATGCCAAGTACAACGTCAGGCAGGGTATCAAATCTACCGGAAACAGTCGCGCTGGCGGTGGCCGCTGCGCTTATTTCGATAGTTGTAGTATCCACCCGGTCAACATATGCGCCTGCAGGCACACCAGTTGCAACCAACGTCTGACCGCGCTTAATGCCGGTCATGGCTGCCGGGGTAACGGTTTTACTACCGTTTACAGTGGTAACGTTTACGATTACATTACCCTTATGGTTAACATTAAACATTTTTACACCTCCGTTAAATCAAGATATATTCGATGTAGGCATTGCCTACAATACCGGCAGACGCACCGGACGCCACAGAACCCGTCACATATTGAGTTGCGCCGCAACGCTGACGCGATCTGCCGTTCGTGCCTTTCTCCGTGATATTGTCAAAAAGACCGGCAGCAGTTCCAACGTCTACGCCATCCAGCAAAATATCGCTCAATGTAGTGGCGTTGGCAGCAACACCAACATCAACAGTACACGCGCCGGTTGACTTGGTGGTTACGTCCAGAAATACCCTCTGAATAATCGCCGCCGCACCCGGAGACCACGCAAAAACACCGCCAGCGGTATCCACCGCAGCCAGTGCAACGACTTTCACCTTAACGGCCCTATCAGTATTCGCTAACAGGTTAACCGTAGCGGCAGGCACAGTTATAGAACGAAGCTTTACAAGGTCGGCATTAGTTACGCCTGCACCGGCCAGTGCGTTTGCTTCTGCCACCGTAAATGTCCCGGCAGCCGCCGAAGAATCGCCAATAGCCGCAGGAGGAATGTATGTTGCTTTAAAGTTGCGTTTGACTGTATCAGGATGGCCCTGTCCGTAAAGAATATCCATAAATTCACCTCCTAGATTCTAGCTTCCGAGGCTCGATACTGCGGATTCATTTGAAGAAATACCCTCATCACTCGCTTGGCTTCTTCGGGATTATTTGCCGCCCTTAGGCGCTGATACTCCCTGCAGAGCGGGTCAAAGTGGTATACATCTTCCGGTATTTGCGCCATGTGAAGCATTGTACGGCCCTTAGACCAGCCCTTCGGATTACCGGCCTCGTAGTGTTCCCTGCGGCGCTCATGCGCTGCGCGAGCCTCTACGGCATCGTCAGTGACATTCCGAAGCTCCACCGCACCGTTTTGACGTAGTTTCAAATTCTGATGAATCAGCATTCTCTCACCTCAAAGAAGAGAACCGGATTACTCCGGCTCTCGTTATACGATATTGATAATGGATGCGTTGGCGTCCCGCGAACGACATTCCATTGTAACCTGTCCGGTAATAACCTTCTCGATCTTGTGCCCCTTCTTCGGCAAATCCTCCCTGTGGAAAGGCACTAAAAAGCCCATGCGGAAGTACTGGGATTCGATAATGTCGATGCGGCTGTCCACCTGCTGCCGGTGAGCCATTAGCGTAACCTCACCGAAATCCGACTGATAAATGTCAATAACATTTACCGCCTTCTTCTCCTTTTGGTCCCTGGTCTTCTGGGCCCCGGCGGTAAAAGCCGAAATAGCTCGCTTGCTCTTACCCGACACAACCGCAGTATCAATGACGCCGCCTTTGTTCCAGGCGTTTTGGATGGCATCATTGAACGCAGTTTCGGTTAGAGCTGCACTGGCCATATCCTTCGCATTCAAGGTATTAAAATACGGAATCCCGCCAAACTTGCCATTGTTTGTGCCGTCTTGTTTGGTTGCAGTGGCGCTGGTGACGATAGCCAACTCAACATCAAGGGCAATGGCTTTCATGGCAATGCCCATTTGGTCATTTTGTTACTCCGCTTACGCGGGGGCAGGCCATTTCTGCCTGCCTCACTGTCTTTCGGTCAGTGTTCAGACTATATCATAGCGGCATTAAACCGCTCTCGACGTATAGTCGTTGAGGTTAGTATTGCGTATATACTCGTTTATCCGGGATTGATGCCGCTGGATGTAAAAATAACATCCAGCCTCATGCCAAGACTTGATGTTAAGTGATATGGATGCTACTTGTTTATTTACTACTTTCTTTGCAAAAGTGAACTTACCAACAGATACACCAACAGATTGAAGTATGCGCTTGAACTGCTCTAATAGCTTGTATTCCATCCCTATTCCCAATTGATAATTTTGGGAGCCATTTCTAAGAGGCTTTTTGCGTTTTGACGCATAACCTTCGCCATCCATCATACCCGCAATAAACTCCCTTTTTATGTGCTTGTCCCATTTAAATACATAAGATGGAATTATACTCTTTCTGTTGGTTTCTAGTAGTAGTCGCTCGCATAAATCATTATCTCTGGTTACAACAAAGAACGAGTAGCCCCGCTTGTATCTCTCGTTTTTAATTTTGTAACTCTTGAGATGATTTACACCGTAACGTTTCAAGGCATTAAAAAAAGCTATGGCATAATCTTCGTCCATAACTTCTAACCTAAAAACATTTTTACCATATTCTTTTGTTACACATCCATCACTTAAATATGTTCCAAGTATATAGGCAAAACTCTTACCTGCTGATTGCCCATTTTGCATTTGCTCATCCCTCACATTTTCACACTTCGGTAGTTTGGGCTTTAGGGTGTTCCAGCATTTGGTCAAGTTTTAATTGAGCCACCAATTTAACTCAATTTCAGACGATACACCTTTCTTCAAGACAGCTTCGTCGGTGTCAGTCACCCAGTAGCCACGGTCAAAAATCTGAGTATAGTTATCCAGCCGCGTCCGGGCGTTGGCGGCGGTGGTCACGAAGTCAGAACCCTCTGCAATATTAGGAATAACGGCAACAGGCAGAGCGTCAGTCAACGCACCATGAGTGGTGTTTTTTACCTCTACCCGGCTAAACTTGGAGAATAGCGGGGTAACTGAGGGGGAAATATTGGTTATTACGGGTGTTAAATCGTCAACAGAACCGACGATTTCCCAGGAACGGCTTGCCATAATTTATTCACTCCTTTTATGGTGTAATATTGTGTTTCCTCATCCAGGCAAGCTTCTCATCAAACGATTGAAGCTTACCTAGTTCGGAGTAGTCAGGCTTTGCCTTGGTCTCAACCTGTTTCCCCGCGCCGCTGCTTTCCAGCTTGGCTGGAGTCGGTTTGTCCTTGGCTTTTTCGCCGGTTTTAATACCGGCTTTTTGGGCGTGGTATTCTTGGCGGAATCCTTCAAAGTGCTTCATTACAGTGTCTCTGTCGCCCTTAACCAGCGCTTTTTTGATCGCATCCTTGTCTTTTTCTAGGACTTCGCCGTTTTTCAATTTGCCTATGGCGAACAGATAGGCGTCGTTGTCGATGCCGCGCAAATCCCGCTCTATTTCATTGGAGTAGGTAGTAAAAGCCTTAATCGCTTCCTGCTCTTGCTGTAACCGCTGCTGCTCTTCATTATGGGCTTCCTGCCGCCGCTTACTCTCTTCCTGCATCTGCGCCCGCTTATCGGTGTAGGCTAATTGCATTTCAGGCGGCCACTCGTTCAAGCTGTCAGGCAACAGCACACTGTCAACGCCAAACATGCTGGCAACCTCACCCCTTAAAAAGGCATGCTGCTGCGCATAGAAGGTTTTGGCGTCCATTTGCTTTGGTTGTTCTGCCGGCTGCTGTTTTAGCCTTTCGGCCAGTTCATTGGCAAACTCATGGATAACCTTCTTTTCGTTGGCCAACTCCTGAGTTTTCCGGGTAAAGCCAGCCTGCATCGACTTATACCAGGGAACCATTTCAGGCGGTATCTTCGACGGGTCAAGCTTTTCAAAATCGGTTGACCGCACATCGTCAGGAGTATAATAAGTTTGCTCCGATTCGGGAGGCTTATTATCCTTTGTTTCCGGTTCCTCTTGTCCGCTTTCGTCCAGATTATCGTCCTCTTCGCCCTGGTTGTCATAGAACATTTTTACGTTGCCTTGATCGTCAAGGCCCACCATTTCCTTACCGGGGTCCGGGTTGGTTGCCCCAGTATCTCCGCTGTCGTTAAACAATTGAAGATCAAACTTGAATTTTTCCACTTACATTCTCCTCTCGGGCTGCTTCTGCTTGGCCCGTAAATTAAAATACCGCCAATCGGCGGGGCTACTTCTTTTTACAATTTGGCTTCATTCGTCTTCCTGTTCAAACATTTGTCCGTCCTCGTCAGTCTGGTAGAGGGTCATGTCACCTATAAGCACACCATTTGGCGGCATATTATCCCTCGTTCACTAATAAAACCTTGTTGCCAGTACTGCCATGAATAGCATTGACAGCGCCAAACACCACATTACCCCGAGGGAATGTCATTTCATAGCTGCCGCCGTTAGCGTTAAGCCTTATACCCTTATTTACGGCGGCATTAGCTCCATCAACAGAGAGATATACGGTCGTGTCGCTGTCGTTGATAATCAGGACATACCGGCGTTTTGCGTTGGCAGACAATACAGCAGTAGACGAAGTCGCGGCATTTACCACCGTTGATGTGATGTTAACATTCATTATTCACTACCTCCACTTAAAGCCGCCTCAAGTGCGGCCTTGCCGTGAACCCTTTTGCCGTTAGATAGTTTAAACCACCCGCCTGGTAATTTCTCAATAACCGAAAGTGGTTCACCGGGTTCCGGCATATCCACCATCGGCATTTCTATACTGCGGTCTGCGCGGCAGTTCGCGCATTCGCCGGGTTTATATTCGCCGGTCTGCACAGTGCGGATTAAATCAGTCGCCCGACATACCGGGCACTTGCTTGATTGATACACATTTTCCCCCCCTACTTTATTAACTCGTGTAAGGCTAATTGTCCACCGCGAATATGGGCCGCCAACCTGTCCTCTACCTTGCGCATTGCCTGAAGTTGCATAGACAAAAGCGCCGGATCAGCGTTTTCCGCTTCCAGCGCCCGATATATTTCTGCTCTAAGTTCGGCAAACACCTTGCCGACTATCGGCTGTGCTTCCTCTGCTGCATCACCCTGGTTGCACTGGGCCTGCAGGCGCAGGGCCTGTGCCTGGTCCATTGCCGCCACCTCCCATCATTGCCTGCATTACCTGCTCCGGTGGAATCCCTGTCTGCTGAGCCACTTGTATTACCTCGGGCGGGAATTGCTGCATCTGCTGCGGTTCGGTGATGAATTCACCTGCGTTCTTATACCCCATGATTTCCAGCATCTTTTTCACCGCGTTGTAAATGTTCTGAGGCTGGACAATGCCAACCTGCATTAACTGGGGATACATGCCCAGCAACATCTGGAGATACTGAATTTCGTTTTGTTTAGAGCCTACACCCAAGGCAGCATTTATCTCCAGGTCAAAGTTGCCTTGCAAGTCATCCCCCCGGATCAAAAGCGGCTTATTGGCCAGTCTAATTACCTGCGGCTGGTCAATAAACCTTTGGTTAAGACTAATCAGGAACCGAAAGAACGGCTGCAGGGCGGTTTCCAGGAGTATCCTTGCAACTAGCTCAAGCCTTTGGTTGCTGGATTCATGGATGATGGATATGCCGGTGGCCGTTTTGTTGAGGCTGTTACTGTCCAGCCCCTGATTATACCTCGTTACCCCTGTGGCCTGCTCTTTGGCGCTCTCTAGATACTCCAGGAAATTCATTGTCCAGGGGGCCATGGGCTGCAGCGGCGGAAATGATACGGCCTGCCCAGGCTGGCCGGATACCCGAATGGTCTTGCGCCGCTCTACAACGTCCATAATATTAACTTTATTTTCGTCCACAAAGGCCGGCAGGTCATTATTCAGCGCCGTGTTATTGATAATCTGCCTGAGGAAAGCTGTTTTAAGACTTTGTATCTCGCTGACGAATTGGCCTATGCCTTTCTTGGGCCAAATACGGTGTGGGTCGCGTACCGGGCTTAGCAAAAAGAACGGATGCCGGTCATATGGGTTTTGCTCTTTGCGGATAATTACGTTATTTGCAACAGTGATAATCCAGTCTTCGAGTATCTGGTCGCCGTCCATATCAACCTTGACATAGCACTCATACAGAGTAACCTTTTTCCGGGCTATGTGGCTTTGGTTGCGGGAATGCGTGTTGATTTCGGGGTTATTGACTTCCTCTGACGTGGTATATTTCACATCCCCAAGATTTTCCACAACCTCATCAACGTTGCTATAGAGGCCCTCTTTCTCCAGCTTGCGGATATAATCCACCGTTACTATCTTACGATGCGCCACAAACTGACATTTGTCAAAATCCACGGCATCCGGCGAGAACCTGAGTTCAGAAGCAGATATGTTTTCAACTGTGGGATGATTTTTTGCCAGGCGCAGGGTAGCGAATTCGACTTTGTATAGGTCAAGAGCGTCAGGAATGGGTTCTGCAGATATAACCTCAGCGCCAGGCGTTGCCTTTAACGCCTCAACCTGTTCAGCTGCCAGCACCTCCACAAATGTCTTATCCCGCTTTGTTTCTCGCGCCCAGCTACACTTAATCGCCGCGGCGTTTTCGATAAAGGCTTGTTTTATCCAGTCATAACAGATAACAAAAAATTTATTAAGCTTCGTCAACTGATAATTGACTAATGCCTCCATTACTTTGGCCGGTTCTTCGTCTTCTGCGCCTACACCCTTAATAGACACAATATCGGCTCCACCAAAATAGGCTTTCATCAGTGACGGCATAGACCACTCAATAATGTCGGCCAAATCCGTGGTAACAAGGTCTGACACCTCTGACAGGTCAGGATATATCTGTTTATAATAGTCTTTGTCGCCAGTGTAGACCTTGTTGCGGGTCAACAACATTGGTTCAATCTCGTTTTCAAAGTGCCTGTTAGCCTCTTCAATATCAATCTTAAGCCGCTCCAGCAGCATCTCGTCCTGCTGCTCCGGTGGCGTCCCTTGGACTTCCCCGTCTATTGCCATGCTCTACCTCCTACATTCGCCCCGCCCGTGGGATATTCGCATCTTCCCATTTCTTGGGCTTAACCTTAACCATTGCCGCCACATACATCAAGGCGTCCATGATGTGCGTATATTTATTGTCGGCTACTATATCCAGGTATTTGCCTGCCACCTCTTTGTGCTGATACCCACCCTCTAACGCTTGGATTAACAGCGTACAGCGTGGGTCAATCAGCATCATAGGCTGTCCATCAGGCGTCAGTGTGGTCAGCAGCGTCCTTAGGGCCTCATGCCTTGCCATCTCAGCTACAGGGCCGGGCTGGACGTTTATGCCATATTTATCACGCAGAATATCATTACAGCTTTGCTCATCCGTCTGCGCCCTCTGATTGCCTGCCGGGTCGCCGTAATCAATAAACTTATACCCCGGAAAGTATGTCGCGCTCTCAGTCTGCACCACAAGGCCGTGGGCCGTTATACCGTTATCCCATGACTGCAATTCGGGGTTAAGTATCAATAGTTGCCCTTTAGCCGTTGTCTGTCCAAATACGGTGGCGGGGGTTAGACCATAGTCCCATCCCCTAAAAACAGGGCGCCCAGATATAGGTTCTATGTGAGATTGAGCGACGTGAAATCCTTTGCGAAACTCAGGAAACCACGCCTTGCCTAGCACAACAGCAAAGTTTATTTCCATCTCCTTTTCCCACATCGCCTTACTCATGCCCTCATGGGCTTTGTCTATCCACTCCTGACTGCGCTTATCGGGATCAGCCGAATAATGTATTTGCACTACTCGGACTTTCTGAGGCGTTATAAAATCAGTAATTCCCTGCATGGCGCATCCACTCATAAACCTTTTCTAATCTTTGGGCACTAAAAAACGGCTGTTTAATATACCATTCTTCCAGCCGCTTGCCCCCCTTGCTTGCATTTATTCTCTTGTCGCATGGGATAATGTTGCCTTTAACATAGTGGCCGTTTTGTATAACTGGCACGACGTGATCTTGAGTAATAATATCCATCGGCTCACCAGTGTAAGCATCTTTATAATCAAAAAACTTTAAGCATTCTTCAAAATCCTGAGGTGTTAAGAGCGCAGGAAGATTTTTACGTCTATGCCTATGCCGCTGCTGCGACACGCACAGCTTTGGCTTGTTTCTCTGTTCCCATGCCCTTTTCCACATATTAACCTTTTCACTGTTTTCCTTGCGGTATTTAGACTGGTATTCCAAGACCCGCTTTATATTGGTTTTTTGCCATCTTCTATTAGCGCAACGACTCTTTTCTATGTTGTTTGCGTGATACTCGCGACTTTTTAAATTGTCGCACTGACGACATTTTGCATTTAACCCGTCCCACGTGTCGCTTCTCTTATTAAACTCCAATAACGATTTAGTGTTGCGACACAAACTACACGTTTTCATTTCAATATCACCAATAAATATGTGTGATGGTCTTTTGTGCCCCACTATTCCATCCTCCCCATTACTACCTGCTCAAAAAACCCAGGCTCTGCCGTACTAATCAGCACAACCTTACCACCGCCCTGTATAGTCGGCAGCGTCCCAGTATATGATTCCTTTGCCCGCTCCCAGAAGGCCACCTCATCCAACATTACATGCGATGCCGTGTACTGCCGAAACTGGTCAGCACCCTCGCCGATTGCCATGATGTATGAGCCATTGTCAAATACTACATGGCTTATCCCGCCCTTACCCTTGAGTAGTCGGGTAGTCTTGGGCCAAGGATATTCTGTCGGCAGGTTGCTATAAATAAACCACATGCGCTGGTCACCTACAAGCCACTCGGATTTCTCGGCTTTTTGACTTTGGATAAATACCGCGCTGTTGGCCCTAAACAATGCCGCCCACAGATGCAGCGCAAGAAAAAGCCATGTTGCCATCATACGACGTGACTTTGGTATTGCTAATATGTTTGATTCCATCCAGGCATTTATCACGTAGGGAAAATATTCTTTATCAGGAAAAGGCTTTCGCGTACCGTCTGTTTCATCGATTGTGATAACACAGTCTTTTATCCATTGCCAGGGGTCTTTACTCCACGCCTGCCATTCCAAGAGCCGCTTAAGTTCCAGTGCTTCGCTTGGCAATAAGCTCATTTATTCTCGCCTCCACCAGCGCGGCGTCCGCATAATTAATTTGCATCGGATCAAATTCCTTGTCGCCGACTATCGGCTGTGCTGCCTTACCGTATGCCCTATCGATTACCTCTTGTGCTGCTTTAAGCCTTATGTCCTCTTTGGGGCTATTACGCATCAAATCAATTACAGTTTGCATAGCCTGCACGGTATTAGCTTTTACTAACGCCTTATACTCATCCGACGCTTTTGGCCTGCCGCCAGGGTTAGCATTTGCCCTAAGATTAGCCAAACTATTAGGATTCATTTTTCTGGGTTTTTTTGCTTCCTGTTGTTTTCCAGCCATACATATCACCTCCTATTTCGTTATTCACTACCACCTGAGTAACACCACATTCATACACAATGTCCTATAGTATTCATTATGGTAACCTAACAATCCAGTATTATCAGGGCTTCACCGACATTACATAGTAGTAATATGCCTTAACATCTTACTAAGTCCACTATAGGCAATACAAATTCACTATTCTGTGTCTGAGTTGGTTCGTGTTAACATGATAAAGACCTGGTTAATCTTGTTCCTCATGGTGTTTTAGACTAAAAAGGATTGTTCCGGTTTTCTTCATCTTCTGTTGATTTTAAAATAAACCGCCATGCCTTGATAATCTGCAACAATCTTCGCATCTTACCTCCATCCCATAGTCTTTACTTGACGCTTCGATAAGTTTCTACCGTTGTACATGCTTATCACTCGCTAAAGTTATCGCATAAAAACCACCAAGATGATTTTCATAAATATATATAATTATCATCCTCCCTGACTTAAATTTGCTAAAACAAAAAGCCATGAGTTTTACCTCACAGCTTTCCACGTTATCATTATAAACCATAAGTTGACCTCAAAAGTCCCGAAAAAGTCCCACTTAAAATAAAACTTTTTATAAATATCCTAATTCAACAGCTATTGCCAAGATAATTGCATCTTTCCAGCGGTAAAATGTTGTTTTACTTATACCAATATGATACCTGATTCCCTCGTCCCTATATCTTGATTGCCAATACTTCATTTCAATTATTTTTTTCTTTTGTTCATCGCATTGATCATAAATTACCTTGATTGCTTGTACGATTTTTTCATATCGTTTAATACTTCTGTCCAACATAACTAAAGACGCTGCCCTGCATGTTGGATCGCTGATATTAGTAGAGTGTCCCTCTTGCTTCTCCGGTGTTGCCAGAATAATATCTCGCTTCAATATTTCCAATTCTCGGCAGGACTGTTTATAGTTGCGTAGTTCTGATTCGATGTAGCGATATATATCCTTTGATAGTTTGTTACGCCTAATGAGTTGGTCAACGTACATTTGATGTTCCGTGTTTAGCCCATCACAAAGAGTGGCACACCAAGCCGAGCGTATAAACCTTTTAGCCTCGCAATAATCTTTGTCATATACTTTGTTTTTGCATGTATCAACCATCGGACAAAACTCAGGGCAAGCGTTAGTTTGCACTATATCATCATGCGCCTGCTTGAGGATGGAGGCAATTAGCCTTTTTGCTCCTTCATCGTTCATATAAACACCTCCCCATTATTGTTCAGCCGTTCAGCAGCTTTGCGGTTTTGTTGGCAATAGTCCATTAATCGGCCTCCTTGTATACCGGCTCATGCTCACATATACCCTCGCAAATAAACGTTTTTGATCCGCACTTTTCACAAGTGTGTTTTAAACCGTCTTGCCAATGAGCAAATACATACATCGGCCAATTATGTTTTTCCCCACAGCTGCAAGTGTGTGCTATATTCATTCCCTTTTCGTTGGCATGAACCATAAACACAACATATCCCCTCCCTATTAGCTATAATGCCTTGCCATCTGCCGTAAATGTCCCTTGACTTTATCTATCTGCTCTTGTGTACCTGTCGCTTTAAGCAAAAACCTCGATTCAAAAAACCATTTTGTCTCTTGCCACTCAAAATTAGCATCAGTTAAAAACTTGATTTCCTCCAAATTACGACGAATACCGCCGCGAATTAATGCGCCGGCCTCGATTGTGTCTCTATATGTAACCACAGCAAGCACCTCCCTATTCGTCAATGCAAGGCCATATATACTGTTCACGCCAGCACCAAACACCATCAACGCCATCCGGCTTAAGTGCGTACACATATTCTCCATTGCTTTTTTTAACCCCCAGCACTTTCGCCCTTTTGAGGTCAGAAATACCATAAAAGACCGTTTCGCCAAGTTTATACTGCGGTTCTCTTTTATTAAACAGCCAATTAAGCATATAAAATCCTCCCTATTTTACGTTTTACATATTATCACAAGCCGGAACGGACAAAATCAAATATCAGTTACTATGTCGCATTCCTGATTAAAACACCTCCAAAAATATTTTTTTATGAAATCTCATTTTTACCATTGACAACCGTATGGCTGTATGGTAAGATGGAATCAAGCAAAGGGTTGGCCCACCCGAAACGGGCGGAAGGAGTATCACAATGTTAATCAGCAACACAAACACGGAAATCACCAAGGGCCAAGTAATGGCATTAGCTAAATGGGACACAACGCTTGATGGTTATTCCGGCAGCGTCAGATACGTAATTGGGAGGCAAAGTTACCTCGCCCCTATTACTAAAGCCGAAATAAAAGAATTAGAGTCAATGGGAATCGAGGCGGAATACATACCCACAGAATACAGCGGTACTTATTAACAAGCGGAATACCACACAAGCCGAGCCGACGGCCATATCGGCGGAAGGAGAATCATGATGAACGATTACGGAACAGTTAACTTTGAGGGCAAAACCTACAAGTTGGAACAACAAGCATATGTCGAGAATTACAAAGACGGCGTGGCCTACTTCGCTAGGGCTACGGATGAAAACGGCGATGAATATGAGGTAATTTGGCTCACGACCACAGCCTGGGACAACGCCCAAGAATACGACCAACTGCAGCGGGAACAGGAAGCGGTAGAACGGTTTGGTCACGATTTCAGCGATGAAAAGGCCGAGCGGCTGGCGGAACTGGAAGAAATGGCGCTGCCGAGCATCGAAGATGAATCCAACGCATGTGACTGGGACAATCCGTATCTAGTCAACAGCATATAACCCACAGGAAGGAGATTAGATAATGGCAGCGACACCAACGGTTAAAATCACATTTAATTGCCCACTCTACGTATACGAGCTACTTAAAGCCCAAGCGGAACAGCACGGCGGCCAGACAGCCGCGATTCTAGTAGCGATCAAACAGGCGGCGAAATAAATCAATACATCAGTAAGGGAGTGGAGAGACAATGACAAGCGCGATTTTATGTTACGGAGAATTAAGGGTTTACAATCGAAGGAATGCGGCCCATGCTGTGGCTCCAACAGACAAAGAAGAAAAAGCTATGCTTAAAAAACTTGGATTTGTTTGGGATAACAGAAACCACTCTTACCGTTTAAATAACGCGTCTACAGAAGCGATAAACTTCGTTCAGTCAAAGGTACACATAGAAAAATACTAAAGAAAATCGTTAAAATCTAGCGCAGAGTGAGCCGGGTTATCCCGGCGTAATGCGGGAGGCCGGTCACAACCCCGGCCACGCAATTAAAGGAGGAAGTGCATAATGAAAGAACGTTTTGAAATTCTTCTAGTAATAGCCAAACGAGCCGAAGCAATGGGGATAAATGTAGGGGGTAGATTAACCCTTCTCATGGACTTAGAGAACGCCGACAACGAATTTACCTTGCGCCTTGAAGAGTTATTAAGCGCCGAAAATTCCGACTTTACCCACGATATTGTCGGAATACAGCGGCACATAAACCGCGAAACGGGGAAAATAGAAAATTTCTTTGTTCCCCGGTTTGCATCTTAGCCTGGTATTTTAAGCAACTTTAAATTAAGGGAGGAATTACCTATGAACAAACCAAGAAGAAAAGCCTTACAAACCCTATTAGACCAACTGGGCGCAATACGGGATACCCTGGAAGAAATCCAGAACGAGGAAGAAGAATACCGCGACAACATGCCCGAAAATTTGCAAGGTTCCGAGATGTACGAAAAAGCCAGTGAAGCTTGTGACAATCTTTATGAGGCTGTAAGTAATCTGGAAGAGACTATCAGTAACATAGAAACCTCAATTGAATAAACCACCTGAACAAAATGCCTGCCGGTCACAAGGCCGGAAGACGAAGGAGGAAGAAGGATGAAAAAGCTAGAAATTGAATTAGCCAACTGCACTTACAAAGACATTGAAACCGCCACTCAAAAACACAACGAAAAACGCAAGGAAATTGCCGCTAAATGCCGCGAGCGCGGCGAAGAGGAAAAAGCAGCAAAAATGGAAAGGGAATGGACAATACAGGAATTTGCCGAAGTCGCAATAATAATGGCCGCACACAACGAACTAACGGAGGTGTAAAATGCCCCACCACAGCGGCAGGGGCGGTATTCGCGAAGGTGCAGGCGCCCCACAGGTGCAAAGGACAAAACGCCACGGCCAAAGCGATCAGACAAAACAGAACTACCTAAAAACACGCCTAACCCCCACAGAAAAAGCCCTAGTGCAAGAGTATGTGCGGAGATTAAGGGAGAAGGAGGAGAAACATGGCAAGCAATCCACATGAGTTTTATTGGTGGGGATATGATACTTGTCGATGTGAGAAATGTGGGCTAGTCGTAAAAGATAAGGTTGCGGATAAACTTAGCACGGAAGAGTGTCCAGCCCAATAGCGCAAAAACGAGCGTGAGGTGTAACATGCAAACACTGAAAGTTAATAAGGACGCCCTAGTCTGCATTATAGGCGGCGAAGATGTTGAAATGATGAAGCGCATCATGTTCGGCGTATGGAAGAAAGAGCCGCTCCCCGAAGAAGAAATAACAAGAGCGTGTGCAATGACATTTTACAAGACGCTAAACGGTGACTTTGACAAAAAATGAAAGTGAGGTGTAAATAGTGGAGTATCGTTGGCTAATCAACGGCAACTTGGAAATTATCGACAACAAAGGACGATTTATACAACTAACACCCGAAGAAGTTTTTGAGTTAAACATCCCTGTGACCAAACACTATAACAAGACATTGGAAGATGCAACAAAACAAATGCGAAAGCAAAATGAGAGTGAGGTGTAGATGGGATGAGTTGGAATAGAGAAGCCAAGATTAACAATGAAATACTGTCACTACAGAACCTGTTAAGACACTACCAAGAATCAGCCAGTATTATCAACGATACGGAGGCAGCGAGAATTTACCGCTAAATGACAGAACAGGCAAGCATAAACATAGTTAACTTAAAAGAATTTCTTAAATAGCCCCCAATCAGGGCTTTTTCTTTTACTCCCACTCCTCCATCTGCACACCATCACTAGCTAACACCTTATCAACCTCTTTGCTACGCTCATCTGAGTAGTACCACGCCAGATATGCTTGGCATGGTTCTAGGCAGGTTTTTTGGCACTTTATGCGACAGGGTTTTTTAATGATAATCGCCCCCTATGATTCGCTCGTTTACCACCCCATCCACTACCACCGTTTGGTGTAAGCCCTACAGCCCTGCCAATATCACGCACAACCGTATAACACACGCACAATATCGGCATCATATCTTTATTAGTTAGTCCTTGTTTGTGTAAGGTTCTGTATTGCTCTTGTAATGTGGTATCGCTTGCTAGTGCCATTACTTCACGCTCCCCGGCGATTCTCTTAGACTATTACCTTTGAACGTGATAACCTTTGATGCGCTTCTAAGCCTGTCTATAATGCGCTCGGCATACTTGCCCTTTAGATCCTCACTACTCAAATTCGTTGTAATAATAATCGGCTTCATGCGGTTATAGCGTTCTGATACAATAGCGTCTACCTTTGACAACACCCATTCCTGGTGATACTCTGCACCTAAATCATCAAGTACCAGCAGAGGGGTGTTACGTAGCCTGTCCTCATAATCAAGCCATTCCTGCATATTCCGCTTTTGCATGGTAAAGATATTGTCAAGCATTGAGGCCATTCCCACGAAGTAACCGCTGCCGCCATGGTCAATTTGTTGCCTTAACACCGCTACTGCCATTGTGGTTTTCATTGTGCCCACCGGCCCTTTGAGGATTAAGCCGATACCGTCAGTGATGTTAGTTTTCAGTTTGTCGGTGTAATTCTTTACCTCTTGCCATTGCTCTTGATTCTGCGAAGGTATACCGCGCTTTTCTATTTCCCCAATAGTGCAATACCAATACCGCTTGTATACACCTCGTTTTTCAAGGGCAAGATAGTCATAAGGAGTTTGGTTCATTGTTCCAATCGGTCTTACTGGGATGTTTGCCATAATTCGGCTTGCTATTACCGCTAGTTCGCTGTTGTGGTTGTCCATTCTTCACCTCCGGCAAGTCGTATATATCCTGCCAACTATTTATAATTGATCGTTCAAGTATGGTTAATTTCACTGAATCTGTTTGCGCCATTTTATGCAGCTTGTTTAACATCATGGCAATCGCTCTATCTGTCATGGGCTTTTTAATCTTCTTTCGCATTTCAACAAAAGCATCAACAACCTGCGCTAAATCATTAGATATATCTCCGTAAGGAGATATATTATTATTACCATTATTACCATTATTGTTTGTGTCATTTTGTTGTCTTTTTGTTGTCTTTTTGTTGTCATTTTTACTGTCACCCTTAGGCGTATCCATTTGGTGTAAGTGCCAATTTGTAAGGGTTATAACACTAAACTTGTTGTTGCTTTTGATGTCCAAACTTTCATTATTCTTTAACCATGTTAAATATTTCCAAAACGACGAAGGGTTGATGTTTAACTCTTTGGCTCCTGCAAATCTACCTGTAATAAATTGTCCTGGTAGTAGATGTATTTTTTGTAGTCCTACTGTTTGAAAATGTTCACAGTGACTTGCTTTTAAAAGACACCATATCCACACTTGCAACAATTTTGGGTTTTGCATAATTGGCTTTTTAAGCAAGTCACGGTATAGTTTAATATATGTTCCTTCCACCTATCAGCGCTCACCCCTTACTAACACTTACCTTCCCACTCTCAACCCTCGCCTGTAGCTTCTCTAGCTGCTTTAGCTGTTGCGCCTATTGCTCTATTCGCGGTTTCATCGCGCTTAGTCTTGTTTGTAAAAATATTTTCAAAATCCCCATATATAGCGTTTATTTTGGCTTCGTCTTGTTGGTTCTTAATCTTAGCTTTCTTGCGCCCAATCTCTTTTAAATAACTTAATGTCGAATCAGCAATCACGACGTTTTCTCTTAAAAAATGTACAATCTCACTCAATTCACATAAAACAGTTGTCTTTCGTTCTTCAATTTGACCGCTTAAGTGCTGCACCTGTTTTATCATGCTTTTTAGCTGTGCTATTTGTTGTAGGTACAGGTTTCTATCTGACCCATGACACTTCAACGCCTTTTGATTTAACTCACCCATTGCAAGTATCATCTGCTCAAAATAATTGTCAAAAGATGATATTGCCGTTCCGCATTTTCTGCATCTTATTAGTCTCAATTTATCACACCCCTACTTACGTTTACCTTTACACACTCAACCTTTACTTTCGTTTTCTAACGGCCCCTTCATGCAATGTTTGGTACAGTTATCGCAATTCCGCATCTCTTGCACCTGCCTGTCTAGTCTATCTAGCAAGGCGGCTATGGCCTCGGCTTCATATTCGTACAGACTAACGCCTAAAATCGGTTTAAGGTGTGGCACTCGTTTTGGGAGAGGGCGAAGGAGTCCAGGCAAATCGTCAAAATCAAACACACAAACATTTGCCAACAGTTCCTTCGCCTGCTCTATGGTCAACTCTCTAATCTCCATGGCTTTTCCTCCTTTATTTGAGTATGGGGGCTATTGCCCTTTATCTTCACAAGCCGCGCAGGTGTCAAAGTAGACCTTCTCTTTAACCCCCAATTCCGCACCGCATATTTTACAACCCTTTGGTTTATACCAGAATATACTACCGCACTCGCAAGGTTCTTTCCCTTTCGGCTTGGGTTTGCCGCAGTGACTACAAAACCATTTCCCCACATCCATTATGCTTTTGTCGGTGATTTTGTCAGGGAATCGCCCTATAAAGCGGATTACATCATGCTTTTTCACTATGCCTTTACCTCCTTCGGTGGTGGTGGGAGTGGTCGCCAGTGGGTGATTGCCTTCGCCAATACATGCCCACCTGAAGCGAAAGACCAGAATCCGTTTTGATAATAAGCGCACCGCACTGAATAATTAGGGCCATCCACCAAGACAATTGTTAGTTTCTCTGGAAGCCCATCTTCCACACTCACCCACCCATCAGCACCGCCTGACAAGGCGGCGTCGCACAATCCAGTTATTGTGATTCTTCCGCCGCCTTTACCACAGCCTGCAGCATGGCTATGGTGGTTTCGTCTGCGGTGGCGCGGATAACGGTGTCCAAGATAAACAATTGTAATGCATTGCCATATATCGCCGAAAAAACCTCTACCGATTCCCATGCCTCAGATACATCTCCCTTATTTTTACGCCATACATCAACACATATTTGCTCAGATGGCGCATTGCTAACATGTCTCACGCGATATTGATGCAAATCCGCATGATTTTTTCAGGCACTTTCCTCACCCACAATCTTTCTAAGGCTTGCCATTACCTCGTTATTTACAGTAACTCGGTCAGCATCCAGAACGCCGTCTAAAAAAGCTTCTAATTGCCATAATGCGCCTTTGGCTTCTAGTTTAATTTCTATAATCCTCACTTCGGCTGCCTTGGCACGATCTCTCCACTCACCGCATTCGCCCGCAAGTTCAGCACAATCCCCTTCTATTCGCTTAATCCTGGCCAGCAGGACCGCGCCGACGGTGGAATCACTTCTCCAGTTGTCGCATACTTCCTCCGGCCTTAATTCGCAATTTACGCCATAAAACGAATCGCAATTAGCGCAACACCGCATTGCCGCCGCCTCTGCCGTCACCTGCGCTATATCGGCGTCTTTGGCCGCGAGTTTGGCGCGGAGGTTGTCCACCAAACCGCTTGCCTCGGCTGTTATCCATTCCACCGGGTGACCGCAGTCCTCATGATATTCCTCAAATGTTACGCAGCGCGGGTCTATCGCTTGCTTGCAATTAGGGCACCACCAGTAGTATTCACTCATCATTTTTCACCTCTTCTTTTTATGGTAACTCGCCGTAGTAGCTAGCACAGCAGGAACAGTGCGAATGATACTGTGAATGTGGCTTGTGTGTTGTGTTGGCGGTGGGTTGCGGCAAGGTGGATCATGGCGTACTTCCCTTCATGCATGCTCTTGTCGCCGCTGGCCTTTGCCAAGTACGTTCAAATCGTGTCCATTCTTTGGAATAAGTTATTGGTTCTATTGGCTTAAACAATTGGGCAAAAGGTAGTGCGCCTATTTCATACACCCGTTTTAATCGTTCCTCGTTCTCTTGGCGATTGTCACCGACTAGGACATACGACCGAATTTTATTCCTTGCGGCCTCGCCCTGTTTAGTTAAGTCAAATCCTCCTGCGTGTAGCATCTTCACGGCCTTTTCTAGTGACTTTATGGCGGCTTTAGTGTCACAGGCTAAGAATATCTGTTTAACTCTTAAACCGCGCATTTGCTCAACGTCCCACTCGGTTAATCGAGCCGCTTCAATACCTCCACTAAATTCAATGTTTCTCTGTGTTTTTAGCATGTCGTACGTTTTGCGGCGGTGTTCTTTTGAGCATTGCATAAAATTGTTGTCCTGTACGATATTGCCAGGATGAATTGGAGTTAGTTCGCGCAGTTTACCCTCTCGGCTAGGCACCAAGCAAAAGCCACATTGGTTGTTGCATCCTCGACTTGTGAAGGTTACGCCGGGTTTTAGATACATGCCAGGAATAAAATCATCGTGATAGTCGCCATATATCGGCCCGCCTAGTTTAACAGGCTTGTCTGTGTGGTCTTGCCAGCTATCCCGCAACCACTCGCCACGTTTTATATCCCACGTAAAAACGGTGCAAATATGTACCTCGTCATGATTAGGGATAAACATTCCTGGCACATCATAAAAGGCGTATTCGTCGGTGGGTGTTAAATTGGTACGGCGCGGGAACACCCGAATAATCTTCACCCCATCCCCTCCCTCTCATATTCATGCACCAACTTCCCAACCTCCTTAAAATCACAAAACCTGTTTGCACAATCAATGCACATGCTAGGCCAACACTCGCCATTACGCATTATGAGGTGGCGACATTCGGTATATAGGTCAATTAATGCGTCTTGTTCGCGTTTGGTTAGAGCCATCGTATATTACCCGAATCCTTAAACGCTTGCCTGTCAACATAATTATGCATGTTGGCGTGATTATGCGTTACAATTTCAAGATACATGCCGCATATTTTACAGATGCCGTTTTCTTTTCCTAGCGACTGGTAAGCACCATGGCGGAACCGCCCCCTTGCTTCTTCACATCTAAAATACACCCCTATCTGCTGTGCTACATCAGGAGTGTTGTGGCAGCGTTTGGTTAGAGTGTTTGTTCGCATGTGCTACAACTCCCTTACAGTGATTTCAACTCGCGGAGTTTCACTGTATCGCTTAATTACTGTTAGCTCAACAACCTGTGAATCGTCTCGCCAAATTACACCCTTTAGCGCATCCTTTACTCCTTTTGCGTAATTATCAACATCTGGTTTAGTAAGTGGGAATATCTTTCCCGCTTCTGCCAACGTAGTTTTACGGGCAGATTTTAATATAGCCGCAGTCATACTACGCAAGCACACGATTACAACGCTTAATGGGCCTTGTAGAAGTTCTGGCGGCTTATTCTGAACAGCAACAGAATATACTGTGTCTTTATATTCATTGCTTTTAGGGTCATCGTAAGTTTGTACAGAATTGCCCCTGCGCTTAAACCTTGGTCTACCTTGCGCTTTAGGTTCGCCGTATACAATGAAGCTAATTTCAGCCATTACACCACGCCTTTCTTTGATGTGGAGGCGCGACACCTAGCCGCGCCTGTTTTTGTTTTGTGCCTAGATAATCTTAGCTTCACCAAGTCGTTCAGATAATTCAGAATTAATAACATGTAAGCGATCTGCAATATCAGCTACATATCTAGTCATAGCGTCAAGGTTTTCATCTATGGTTTCGGGTTTATTGGCGGGTGTGCCGATTTCTGCACATTGTGGCATTGGACGGTAGATAATTCGCTCTAAGGCGTCTTTTTCGCTGTCCATTCTATTTATAACGGAAAATAGTTCCATAAGACGATTACTTGTTGTGCGTGATGTTCCGGCGCAATTTAAAACTGCTTTATTCATTATCTTTCCTCCTAAAATTTAAATTAGAGCCTGTTGTGCTAAAAAAACTCTATCGGCTCTTCAACGAATGTCCCGCCAAAAGGGTTGTTACTGTTGCCTTTCAGCTTCTTTAATGGCGGTACTTCAAACTCGCCATTTTTAATTTGCTCTACGCTTCTCGGCCTATCCACATACAACCTAACGCCAATACCGCCATCGTTCTTTGGGTATTCTTCTTCGGCTAATACAATCCCAACAAACTTACCAATCAGTTTTTTCTCGTTGTTGTCAAACGTAAAGCCGGGATTGCTGTTTTGAATGGCGGTTAGGAACCCTTTAAAAAATGGCAGAGACTTTTCACTGTAGGATTTAATAAATTTCCCTGCCCAAAAACCCTTTGCATCAAATAGTTTTTGGAAGTGGTCGGCAAATTCGCCTTGGGCAATATCGTATTCAATTTTGATGTATTCTTTATCAGGCACATCTGTTGCGCCAGTAATAATAGCTACATAGCCGCCAGGAATAAGGCGCTTGTATTCTTGTTGGTCAGGGACGTTGCTCCAATCAATTTTACGCATTCTCGTATTCCTCCAATATTTTAATGACGTTATCCAGATCGTTGTCTATCTCAAACTCATTGAATGCTCCTAAAGGACTTTTGGCGGTAGATGCTTTAGACTGAGTTTCAAAAATGTGTTTGCCGTTGACACACTTAGCAATTAATACCGTTGTGAACTTACTTTCCAGAACAATCTTGTCCAGTTTCTTGCCGCTTGTTTTAATTCGGGTAAAAGTAAAGCCGTTATCGTCACGCTCTGTCTGTGTATGAGCCATAAAGACAATGGTCAAGTCATCCCGGAATAAATGTGCTTCGCTGACCAATCCCCAAACGCTCTGCGCCATGTCCTGCCACTTATCAAAGCCTTTTTCATTCATTCGTTTCATTTCGTCATCAACCATAATTGTGTTAATGGTGTCAATAACCATAACTTTGATATGTGGGGCTTTTTCGTTGATGGCTTTTAGCGCTTCGCGTATCTTAGCAACATCGCTAGTTTGAATATAATTTTTGTTTTCCCTGTTATACTGCGATTTCCAGCCTTTCCACGACAAGCCTTTGCGGTCGGCATCAATTATGCATGTGGTTTTTGGGTCAAGAGTTCTCAGGGCAGTTGTCTTGCCAGCACCAGATTCGCCAGCTACGGCTATAACGCGAGACATTAACCCACCTCCTTTTTTAGCCAGTAAATTGCAAGTAAGTGATTGAAGATTTCCCATTGCTTGTCTAAGAAACTAGCACTGAAAACCTTGTCATCAAAACCTTCGTCCTCGCTCCGCCCAATTCGTAGAATCCTGCACCCCTTAACAGGGTAGCCGTTTTCCCGCAACAATTGCCGATATGCCGCAAGCTGTATTGCCATTTCGTCATAGACAGATTTTCCCGTCTTAAAGTCGATAAGCCACATATCTTCATCTATTTTGGCGTAACAGTCAATACTGCCGCCGAACTTATGTTTATCGCTCACTAGCGACTTTTCAAGAAAAAACGGTATAAGTGTGTGGCTTTTCTCCCACTCATAAAATGATAATAGGCTGTTTTCCGCTTGGCTGATAGTGTCGGGCGAAAAGGCAGATAGGTTGGGTGTTTCTTTAGATAGATGCGATTGGACAAGTAAGTGGGCACAAGTCCCTATCTGTGCGGCAGCATCGACATACTTACTGCTGTCTATGCCCTGTAAACCTAGATTGTTTGCCCATTTGATTAGGGCGGGTTTGGCAAGCAGGGAAAGGACTGTTGTTGCACCAGGAACTAGCTGCTTATCCGAAGTATAGTAGCGCGTATGTGCGCGGGTGTTTTTCATCTTAACCCCCTGTATTTTCCGGGCAGTATATGCACATTAAATAAATGCCTGAGTTCCTTCAACGCCTTGCCAGTCTCCATGTGCTTGCGTTCAGCGTCTTGCAGTACATTGTCAAGGTACAACATTTCATGCTCTGTCAAGTGAAATGTGTATTTATCGCTATAATCACGTATAGGTGGCATCTTTGATATGGGCTGAACTTTGCGGTATGCGGCAGCGGCTGTGGCGGGTGTGATATTCATTCGCGCACACCTCCGCATGCGGGGCAGACACAAGGCTTGCAAGTGCATTTTTGAGGCCATGATTTAAGAAAAGCGTCGTGAATAAATAATATGTCGCCTGTCTCACTAATGCGAATCATGACATTGTTTGGATATTGGCTCTGTGGACTTTGGTCAATCACACCAGTTGCTATTACCCGCGCTTCCTCTTTATGAAACTTTACGTTTCCGTATGTAGTGAGTTCATTGTCAGACAGTCTTAGCGCCCAACTACAATCGATTATGCACACCTTATCACCAACATTAAACTTGCTCATGTTTCCTCCCCCTCTCCCTTCTCGCTTTGTTCCTCGCCAAGTTCATGCAATAGTCCGTGCAGTATTTACGCCTGCCAATAGGGACTGTATTACCACATGGACATACCGGCCCCGTCCATTCTTCCGGTGCGTCCGCAACAAAATGCGCCATTAGGCTTTTAAGCCAATTAAACAACTGTTATTCCTCCCCTCGAAATCTTGCATAATAGCATTTGCCGTATTTGTCGTAGACGGCCCATGATAGACCAGCGAGGTTAGGGTTATCAACACATCGCTTTGCATCTAACAAAGATTCAAACATTAAATCTAAGGGAGCAATATCGCCGGTTGTGCACTCTTGAAACACCCGATACACGCTAACACCTCCCCTCTAAATACTCAGCCGCATACCACGCCATACCCTGACCAAACCCACTACCAAGCGACGAGTATAAATCAGCTAATGCCATCACCTCTGAATCAGTAAGCACGTCCCAAAACTTAGCATGGGCTTTGGCGTAGTTGTAGCCAGTGTCAAAGTCGCTTAGTTGCATTGGTAATCATCCTCTCAGCCTCTTCTGGTAACACTTTGTATGTGCGACACTCGCCGGACAGCCTAGCAAACTCTTCATCTTGCTCTAATTTTTCTCGCACTGTGTAATACCAATCCTGGCGAATAATAATCTTGCGGTAAATGCCGTCATCATTACAGACGGTCGCTACACGGTGGCATAGCATCACGCCATCACGCCCCTTCCGTAACGTCCTGCGTTCTTGGCGTGTATACTCGTGTTTCTTGATTTTGCTTAACTTGCTTCATCTGTTGCAGAATTTTAGCTAGCAGGACAGGCGTGTTTTTGTGGTCATCAGCAAACTTTTTAAAATAAGCAATGGCTTCACGTTGGTTTTTAGCTTCTCGCCTGCTTTGGCGCACTTGTTGAATTTTTTTAGCCAGGTGATAACCTTCAACGGCATTAAAATTGCCAAACTCAATTTCATGTAATATGTCTTGGGTTTGGCGATCAGCAACAGTTATATCATCAGTTAATGCGGCGTGGATTTCATCTATCTCGCTAGCAAGTGCCAACATTTCTTTGACAACTGCAAAAGCCCTGTCGGCGTGTGACAATTCAACCTCTTTGGGAACGTCCACAAACACAGTTACTCACTCCTTAAATATTGATACTCCCCCACAGCACAAAAAGGATGCAGCCTATAATCTCTTTCCATGTCAAGTGCTGCGCCTTGCATTTTTCTGCCACAGAAACACGTTTCTTGGGTAGGTCGCATACATAATACCAAGTGCAGTATGTACCGTCAGCTATGCAGGATTTAGCTGTGCAGGTCATGGTCTTGTCCTCTTGGCGAATACTTTCCCGTAGATGCCCCATTCGTTGGGCGGCACTTCGCGGACTACGGTTAATTTTGATGTGCGAACTTTACCGTTAGTGTTTTTGGGGAGAACAATGCAATCAAGTGGGACAATGCACTCCAATATAGCGAGGTTGTCCCAGTCGCGTCCTAAGTCAATGCACCAAGGCATATGTGCGACGTGGAGGCCAAAAGAGTAATCGCGTTCAGTTCTTGAATCACATTCATATGTTTTAATTTCGTTGACTTCGTAGGTGAAGTTGTTGTTATACGGAGATATGTATTTATCGTCGCTTTTATAAAGCGCTTTATAAAGCACTGCGTGGCCATCTTGTACCTTAACGCCGTAAAAGTCACAGTATTCTTTGACCGTACGCGGTGGCCAAACAATTCGAGAATTGCCGATTGTCTGAATTTTTGCGGTGTCGGAGTACTGGCAAATCTGGGTGTTTCCTTGCCCCGCTACGCTGGAGTTATCCCTAGCCACTACGCTGGAGTTATCCCAAGCCTCTACGCTGGAGTTATCCCTAGCCACTACGTTGGAGTTATCCCTAGCCACTACGCTGGAGTTATCCCAAGCCTCTACGCTGGAGTTATCAAAAGCCACTACGCTGGAGTTCCCCCAAGCCTCTACGCTGGAGTTATCCCTAGCCACTACGCTGGAGTTATCCCTAGCCACTACGCTGGAGTTATCCCAAGCCTCTACGCTGGAGTTATCCCTAGCCACTACGCTGGAGTTATCCCTAGCCACTACGCTGGAGTTATCCCAAGCCTCTACGCTGGAGTTATCCCTAGCCACTACGCTGGAGTTATCCCAAGCCTCTACGCTGGAGTTATCCCAAGCCTCTACGCGCCAACCCTTGCGCTCCCGAACAATAATAATAGTTTCTTTTGCGGCGTTGATGTAGATAACGCCATTAAAATCGTTAGGTATGGCATCCCAATCCTTTTGGGTTTTTACAGTAACTTCACTCATTCTTCTCTCCTCCTCGCTGTTGTGTGGTTATACTCCTTTGGGTTGGATGAGTTTTAATAGGAACTCCCTGCCTAACTGTGTAAAGCGTCGATGATAAACCGCTCTGCCGTTTAAAACCTCCTGCTTTAGCTCCACATAGCCTTTGTTGGCGTAGTCACTGTACAATACCCAGGTGGCATTCAGCTTGTACTGAATACGGTTTTTGTGTAGATAGTTATTTAGTGCAATGGCAGAAGTAAAGCCGAGTTCCTTTGCTATTTCTGTTGCTGTATACGTTTTATTAACGTGCATCAGGATTGCGTTGGTTTGCTCGGCCTGCAGGCGCTTAATGCGTTCTTCTTTATATTTGGTTAGGAGTTGGATACCGAAGTCTGGGTCGGCCAGGATTTTGTCTACCGTTTGATCTGTGGCGTATATACCGTGTTTGCGGATGGCTGGGAGTATTTCATGTGTCACCCACCGCTTGAATTGTTTGGCTTCTGCTTTGCGGCTACCAAGGATAAGGGTATATACTCCCGCCTCCGTAACGAATATCATTTCTTGTTGACCACCGGGGGTCTGCGTTAAATGCAGCACCTTTTCATCTTCGTCAAGTCGCCGCATTTGCTCAGTGGTAACGTCAATAATTTCGCAAATGTCTTTACCGCAAAATATTGGTTCACCATCTCGCAAGTCTGTTCGTATCTGCTTGTCACCATATTCAAAAACCCGTTGGAGTTCGTTCATAAAACCTCCTTAAAAGGTATTTGTAAATATTTACCGAAGTTTGTTTATACGCCCAGGTTGGAAAGGATGATCGGTTACTTAAAGTTCAATTTTTCTGAACCCTTAGGTAAAAAAATTTTTTGCTGATACGCCTAATACATCGGCAATTGATTTAAGTTCTTTTACAGTAATATCCACATATCCCTTTTCCCTGCGTGTTACCCATGCTTCAGCAACGCCTAATTGTGCGGCTACATACTTAGCTTTAATGCCACGAGATAACCTTACCTCTCGCACTCTATCACCCAAATTATCCATGTTTCCCCTCCCTTCTATATAGTTTGCGTTTGTTGACAACTCTATTGTAATCTCGTTTTTTCTGAACGTCAACACAAAAGTTCATTAAAATCGAAAAAAATCTTTTGAATTTCAGAATAAATGTGTTATTATCATGGTATAAAAAAGAAAAAGGGGATAGAAATGGACGATTTATATATACTCGTTGGTAAACGGTTAAAACAGGCAAGGGAAAAAGCGGGCCTCACTCAAGTTGAAGTAAAAGAAAAGTTGAATTATAACTCTAAGGGCACGATAAGCGGCCATGAAAGCGGCATAAGCATGCCTAGGCCGGAAGAATTATATAAATTATCAGTGTTGTATGATGTATCTATCGACTGGCTTATGTGTCGTACAAACCACCCCAATCTTGATTATCAAGAAAATTCTATGGAACTAACGGAAAAAGAACGTCAAATCATATTGGCGATTCGCGCAAGCGAAAATAAGAAAGGCGATGCCAAATGAGCATTCAGCGAAAAGGAGAATGGTGGTACTCAGTTTTAGACTACCATGATGCTTTTGGAAACCGTAAACAAAAATGGTTTAAAGCAACAAAAATAATTGATGACCCAGAACAAAAAAAAGCCCTCGTTTTTGAGGGTAAAAAGATTAGTGAGTTAGAATTTGGTAAAGAGATTTTATCTAAAAAGACAAAGTTGTCTGCTTTTTTTGAGAAATGGCTAGAACTAGAAATAGAGAACAATGTTAAGCCTAACACAATTTACGCCATCAAATGCCACATCGGAAAGATTAACAAAAAGATGGGACATTTACCCCTAGAGAAGATCACATCTGTTACCGTAAAAGAATTTATTAATTCTGAATTAAAGAGTGGTAGAAAGGCATCTTCGACACGTATACGTGTGAATGTTCTTGAACATGCTTTAAATTTTGCCGTTGCCCATGATCTCATTGCTAAAAATCCATGCTCAGTTGTCAAGGTTTCAAATAATATTGAACCAACAGATAAATACTTTACGGACGAAGAAGTGGATAAAATTTTTAAAGCAACTTATGGCAAAGAGTTGTTTATTCCCGCCTTGCTTGGCATCCTTTGTGGTTTGCGCCGGGCAGAAATTTGCGGTCTTCGCTGGGGCGATATTGATTTAAAAGAAAGAGTTGCCCACTTACGCCACAATTACCAACGCGACCCCATTAAAAAAACCTATGAATTGACTGATTTAAAAACCGACAATAGTTCAGCAGATATACCGTTGCCGGAAATTGTAGTTTCCTATTTGGATGACGAATATAAAAGTCGCCCTGTTAAGAATTTTAACAAGTCGGAAGATTATGTTTGGGCGCAACCCAATGGGAATCCATATAAACCAAAACAACTTTCCGATAGGTTTAAAACATTATTGGACAAGTTGGGGATAAAAGGTTCACCTCATTTCATGCGACACACGTTTTGCAGTAATTTATATGAATCCGGAATTGACGATAAAGGCGTATCGGTAGCCGCCAGACATGCCGACCCAAATTTTTGCAGCAAGGTTTATATCCACGCCAAAGAGACCGTAAAAAGACGTTCGGCAGATGCAATGGATAACAAATATGGACACCTGTTAGAAAACCGTTAGAAATCGTTAGAAAAAGCCGTCGGATACACCTAGGCATCATTGATTTTTCTATATCAGGAGTGATATCTCGGATTTTTATCTTAGAAAAATATTTTTGTCTACCAATTTTGAAGTGCAAAAATAATGAACGTGTGAATTTCCTCTAAATTCCTATTTCGCGGTATTTTTTCTCTATGGGGACTTTTTCTTTTCGATTTCAATGAACCCACGACAAGTTAGAATGTTAGAAAATTTGTTAGAAAATCATTCGCAACCACTATCCGCAGGGGGCAGACAGAAAAATGCGCGGCCTGATACCTCTAGTGCATTTGCAATATCGATGAAGTCTTTTAACTCGATTATAGCATTGCCCGTTTCGCGATCATATAACCATTGTTCCGACTTATTTATTAAAATACATAAATCGTTCGGTAAAACATTCCTATCCAGGCGAACCCTCTGAATATTTTTGCCAATATCAGCGTTAGTCATAATGCGTCAACTCCTAATCACGTTAATTATTACAAACACGTGGTTCTTGGTCGCTAAACAACATTATCTTATGTTTTTCGACAAAAACAAAAATACCGGCTAATGTAGCCGGTTATGTGTTTATAGTAATATTCATACTGTAGCCTCCTCCCCTTTGCGCTACCCGTATACGATATTGTTAATTATATGTTAACATTTTCCGAATTTACCGCATAGTGACTTCTGTCCCTATTTCACTAAAACAAAAGCCCCTCCAATTAGAACTTATGTCATAGGGCAAAATATCTATACTAAATTTTATCCAATCATGGTATAATGTGGAAAGAGGTGTTAATTATGCTCGAATTTCTCTCCTTTCTAAATCAAATTGATTCAAGCCTACCACACGCCCTAATTTTTGTAAGCACAATTGTTGTTTTATTCGTACTAATCTATAAGAATAAGTGAAATAAAATAAGCCCCCTATCCGAAGATAGAGGGCGGAGAGGAGGAGCGCTATTTAAATATGAGACACAGTAAAAGGGCGGCAACTAGACCGTCCCTTTGCCATTTTAAACTATTTACTTCTTTTTTGGATTGATTCAACGATTCGTTGGCCCTCTCCAATAAGCTGTTGGTCGCTTGTAATTGTTGCTCGGCCTTGGCCAAGTTCGCTTCTGATTTCTGCAAGTTCTGCTCGACTATCAGTAATCGCTTTTCTGATTTCTCTAAGGTCAACAGTAACTTGTTGGAGTTCACTTCTAGCTGCTGAAATATCTCGGACAGCCTGGTCAATTCCTGCTGTGTCGCCTCCTGTGCGCTGCATGTAGGCATAAACGCCAAGCCCAAGAACAAGCACAGCAAGAAGCAATATAGTATAGTTTTTAAGCGCGTCAATTGTTCTCACCCTCCAATTCAACACTCATTATTTACCCCCAGCAACAAGGCCCACCACAAAGCCCATAGCGGCCCCTACAACGCCATAACGCCATTTAAGCCACATTACCCTGGCCTTGGTGTCGGCGTCCAGCCCTTCAAGCCAGGCGGCTTTGCTGGCGAGAATATTAGCCACATGCCGTAGCCAGTCAATAAGTGATTTCATGTATATTCCTCCTTTAATTAACCAATATTATCAACCGACGAAACATTACCATGTATTCCGGTATATTGTCCGGTCTTTGAGTAGGTTGTAAAGATTAAGCAGTCCGTCCGGGCGCTCGGCCTGTTTCAGCTTGCCGGCAGCCGGGCTTACCGCCGACAACGCTGCATTTACTGCAGCCAGCGTATTAGGGTCTGGCCCGCTTTGGTTAATGGGCATCATTCGCATGTTGCCGCCCTCCATCATCTGGGGAATAAGACTAGCCAGCGACATATCATTCGGGTTCTTTGCCATATTATCCGCCAGTATCTGTTCAAAGGCTGACATTGGCGCTTTGTTGGTATAGGGCGCCTCCCGTGGACGCATTTTAAAAATGGCTTCCAGTAGTCCCACATTATCCCTCCTTAAAGTTTTTAATCCGTTCAAGCATTAAAACGTCTCCCTTATTGCTCTTTGATCTTCAGATAAATGAGCGTATCTGTCGCCTAGTTCGGCTAACTTTGCGTCATTGAACGCCGTTATAGGAGCAAGGTATCCGGTGATGCGCCTTATGCGCCTTATGGGGCTTTTCTCTATTGCCTCAATCTTGACATACTCGGCATCTTCATTGTCTGGTCTAATTATCACTGTGCCAAGTTGTTTATGTGTATATTCCTGTGTCCACATTTTGATTTCGTGGTCAGCGTGTTTTCTTGCTTCGTCTCCATCCATTGTATCAGGGTAAATGACTTTTATGCCGTTGTGTATTAATTCCATATTGTCACTCCCTCGGGTTTATTTTGCCGCCGTTTACTGCGACAGCAAGCCACTTGGAGTATTGTTCTATTTTGGCAGATTCTTTAGCAACATCGTCCTTGCGTCCAAAGCGTAAGGTGTATTTCAAGACATTGCCTTTTAAAAACCCTTGAAACTCTTCTGGCGTTAAATAATCCTGTAATATCTCTATTGGTTGCTTATCGCCTACTTGATAATGCTTAGACGATTGTGCGGAACCTTCTACCATAAACTTTTTCCTCCTACAGTAAATCTATTTTATATTCCCATGTAATGCCCTGTTCTTCATGAACACCAAAGAACCAATACCTTTGGTCTGATTTAGTGCCAAGTCCCTCTAGCGCCCAATCGTCACCAGTAGGGCAACACCCGCCCATGTATATGTCCACGCCTGCCGCCTGTGTCATGCCGATAGTATGGAAATGTCCAACCAAAGCATATCTAAAGCCGCCTATACTGGTTTTCCATGCTCCTATACGCTTTGTCATTCCATACCAAGGGATACCATGTGACATTTTAATTGCATGACCATGATAAAGTAAAAAGCCGTGGCCTTGTATGTCCACGACCTTGTAAAACTTTTCGGATATATTGACAGTCACACTAGAATCGGTTGTGTAGTATGCTTTTAACTGATCGTAGAAAACTAAATCCCAGTTATTCTTTTCGTCGGTTGTCTTACTGATTCTACCATGATTCCCATAAACACATTCTACCTCAATAATCGCATATTCCTGCTTTAATATATCAATGACCATTGCCATTGTCTCTGTCAGGCGATTTACCTGTTGCCTGCCAGCCTTTGCCTTTTCAGAAACATGCGATTGTTGATTGGGGTAAATACTATCATTGTCTATTACGTCACCCGTTATAGCAATAACCAACTTATCCAGCGTATAAGTCTTTTTTAGTATTTGGGTGATGAGAACAATTCTTTTTGCTCCACGGAGCAATCTTTCCTCTAGTACATCAGGGTCAAAACTATCTGTTTTTTTACCTTCGTGTATGTCAGTTAAATGCCAAACTGCGGTTTCCGGTCTGCTTTTGCGCTCTGTTTTGCCGCAGTGTGTCTGTGAGTGCGCAGGAGGCCCCAGGACGGGTTTTTCTGTTCCGCGGAGGGATTTATACTCGCAGGTGTTCCTAATCGCGCTCCTAACGGTCTCAGGATGCAAGTGTGTTTGGAATTCATGCATTAACCTGTCGGTGATGATTCCCCAATTTGGTCTTTGTGTATTTTCCTTCCAAATTTCTATTGCTCTCTCTCTCCAAGGAATAATAACCACTCCTTTTTATATGTTGAGTGTTAAAACATAATCGTATGTAATGTTTGCTCTGTTGGCATATCCAACGGCGTATTCTTCACCAACACTTGCGGCAATATAATAGGCGTCCCGGAAAAGTTCGTGTAATATATCAAGGTTGTTTAAGTCAAAACTGTCTACTCTATTTAATAAAAAGCGCCGGACTACTCGATGGGAAGTCGGGCACCACATGCCAGCGTAGATTATACAGCGGTCATTTGATAGCGCTTCTTTAACAGAAGGAACATAATGCGCTAAACAGTCAAAGGCTATAATCCTGTCTTGTGCTGCCCTGCCAGAAATAGAATCTAATACCGTCTGTAATGCACCTATACCCTCATTGTCGCGAATGTCGCTGTATGTCCGACCTGCGAATTGTGCGCCACCATCAATGCTGTTTAGCAGGTCATCGCCTCTGCCGCCTACCCCCTCCCATTGGCTAATACCCATGCTAGGATAATCACCAGCAGTGGAGCAGGACACACTATTATAGAAGCCCTCTATGCCTGTTTGTCCAATGCCCTTGGCTATCTCCTGGGCAAGTTGCTCGTCTGATAAACTCAACCGGCAACACCACCTTTCTTTAAACCAACTATATCCTCAATGTCACTTACCCTTTCTTTTACTTCACACAGGCCGGTATTGATGCCAATCAGTGTGGTATTTATATCGGTAAGGCATCTGGTTTGATCGTGAAGTCTTGTGTTGATAATCTCTCCTAGCCTTTCCTCTCTTTTTGCGGATTCGGTAGATGATTTATCCCATAGCTTATAGGCAAAGATAATTACTGCTACAACTAAAACAACAAACAGTATAGGTAATGCTGCCATCCATGCGTTTATTGGCAGGTCAATCGCTTTTTGTGCGACAGAGGAAACGGCTTGGGCTTCATTCACTTTTGTCACAACCTTTCTTTGTTACCTGTGGACATATTGACATTTGGAATATTGTGGTATATTGTGGAGGAAAAAGGGGGGGTGTGTGTTTTGAACGACTCTAAATATTGGCCCGAAATATATGCCGAGAAAAAACGAAAAGAAAATGACGCAAGATACGAAGGTATTGCAATAGGAATATTACTAACCGTTTTCCTTGCGCCATTTATCATCCTTTTAGGAAAGTAAGAGGCAGGCTATTGCGCCTGCCTCTTTTTCTCTCGTTGATATGCCTCTTCAACCTTGCGAGCTTCAATAGCCAGGTTTTTTAATTGTCTTTGATGGTCGGTAATACGCTCTTGCCTTTGCCTGTCATTCAGGCTTTCGCGCTGTATTTCGCGCATTCTCGCGACTATATCATTGTGTTCCCGCGCGATAGCTCCCATTTTCTGGCGATATAACTCATCAATATTAATGGGCACATTTTTAATGCCGCCTACAGTTTGCAATAGCGCCTGCGTCATATCGTATTGTCTGCCCTTGCTGTCTACGTTGCCTTGCGCGGCATTGTATAGCCTTTCCCCTGCATAGTTATACGGCAATGGGAATGCTGGGCCAACACCATTCCAAAACTGTTGCGCCCACACCTTGGCCCTTTCCTCTCCGGTCATACTCGGCTTAATCACATCTTGGCCGATACTGTTCCTGCCGGTGCGTTGCAACTGCAACAAGTCAATTATGGGGTTGCCAACACTAATATCATTGGCAAACGGTAGCACATACGACAAATCAATATTACCCTGTACTTTTTGAGGCTTACCATTAACTATGCGGGTCTGTTCGCCGACAGGCAGCAACGTTTTAGCCCTCAGGTAGTCAGGCATAATTTTGTCGCGATCATCAGTATTGACTTGGTTTTGTGCTTTAGTGTATTTTGTTACCTGCGCTGGCCGCTCCCATAACGCTCTTAGTGTTTCTTTTGTAGCTAAAAACGGAAACCTTGCAAAAGGGACAAGACCAGACCGGGACAATTGCTCAACCAATTTGGGCACATTCTGATAATCAAGCAATGCCCTTTTAGCTATTACCGCCGCCTTTTGCGCCGTTTTACCTGCGTCCATATGGTGATTGAAAACCACCATGCGCCAGAAACTATCCGGCTTGGAAAATACATCCATGCCCCATCCAAGCAGGGCATCAAACTGCTCCACAACGCCCGGTTTTTCTCCGCGCACTTTACTAAGAATAGCATCTGTATCAGCCTTGGCAATGTTTACTTCAAACACACCATTGTCCCTGGCAGCCAAGTACCTAGCAGTGCCTTTGCGCATATCCGTTGTTGTGTCAACTATTAACCCAGGTATTTTTTGAAAAGGCACTTCGCCGAACACGTTAGTCATTACTGCGCCAGACATTATGTTTCTGGCTATGGATGCTGGGTTTGCCAGCTTCAACGCTTTCCACCGCTGAACATTCTTTTCCCATGACCCCATTTCTCTATCGAACTTAGACACAGAGAACATTGCCTCTTTATAAACCCGCTCCGGTAAAAATTGTCCTTCTAACGCACCCATTTTACCGTCAGGGGTAACGGGAACCTTTTTATATCCAGGCTTCATTACATCTGAACCGTGTTTTGCGGCAACCTCTTTTAAAAAATCATGTTTGGCGTATTGCTCTGCGGCCATCTTATTCCCTTTAGCAAAAGGGTATGTGGCTTCATACAGTCGGCCTAATTGGTTTTGTAGTTCTTTTGGGAGTTGTTTTCTGGATTCAAACGTTCCCATGTTAATGCTTATTCCCTTAGACTTCATAAACCCGTCAAATTTTGAATAAGCCTCCCAGAACTTATCTGCTACTTCCTTATTACCAGACTTTAAAAGGTTGTTATAATGATGGTCTGGGTTTTCTAACGCAGCATACATTCTGCGCAGGTGGCGACCACCACTAAATTCTCCTACAGCTTCTAGCGGGATAAGTGCCCGCTTCATGGCCTCGGAAGTCATTATTTGGTTAACACCGCGCATGATTTCAGAAGCGTTAAACATCTTTTCTACTTCCGCAGGGGTATATCCGGCTTTCATGGCAGAATCTAAAACCTGTGTGGTCTTCTCTGGCGATACGTCAGCACGCTCTATAGCTTCTCTTGCACGCTGTACTTTATTAAGTTGCTTTTGTAAATCTTGTTCTGTTTTAATTTTTTGCGCCAACTCTGGGATGTTTTCAACGCTGACCAGTAACCTACGCCCGTCTTCGGTAATATTGACAAGGTCAACAGTCGGTTGCGGCTTGTTATTAATACGAACTTTAGGCAAAACACCATCAGAAGCTATGTTAAGCTTTGGAGAAGTGGTCATACTAAGAGAATTAACTGGAGCAACAGCAGATTCAACTGCTTGCAGTGCAGGGCTGTTTTTTATGCGCTCCTTTAATCCCGGCATCATTGCGTCTAGTTCGGCATCACTAAATAGACCGCGCAATTTCGGTAAATCGTCATTAGAAATTTTTCCCGATTGTATGAGCTTGTACGCCGCTTTTTTAATCTTGATATGCTCATCAATTCCCTGCGCCATATTTCGGGCCTCCGGGATAACTTCGCCCATATTCCGAGCCACATTAACAGCACTACCAATATTGTCAATGGATATTTTATTAGCATCTAATATCCCAGCTATTAACCTTTCGTCAGTGGTTAACGCACCAACCTTACTGCTAGCCTCTTTAGCTGCTTTTAATCCACCTTGCGCCATTTCAAGGTCTTTAAACAAAGCATTGATTATGGTATCTCTTGCTGTAACTTTGTCGGCACTACGGGCAAACTGGCCAATATCAGGGTAGGCTTCTACCAACCTTTGGACCATACCTTCAACCTCTAGCCTGCTGGAAGCGGGAAATGCTTCTGTAAGAATTTTATCGACCTTTTCTAATCCCTCTTTTGTCTGCCCAACTAAGCTTGCTTTTGTTGCATCATAAGCGAATTGCGCAGATTCGACAGGGTTGTTAAGTCGAAAAGCATCACTAAGGTATCCGGTAACTTTTTGCCCCATATTACTTGCCGCAACCTTGTTTACAAGAGGCGTAACCACATTATCGGTCAACCCCACGGCTTTACTGCCTGCCGCAATTTTACCTGCCACTGTTGCGGGTTTAATAAACCACAAAGGGTCAAATGCTACATCTGTAGCAAATCCAGCAATGGCCGCAGTAGTCGGATTCTCCTTAACCCAATCTTGGTTAAAAGTCTCTTTCCAAGAGGTGTTTTCCCGCCAACCCTTTTTAGCACCTTCCCATAAGTCGCTATCTTCTTGTGCGGCCTTGACTGTTCCGGCTATTGCCCCCCTTGGCTTATCAAGGTATGATATAGTTTCAAGCGCGGCGGCGGCGGGAGCGGTAACGATTTTACCCACACCCGCTAGAATGTCGCCCACGGTGTAAGTCTTATCCATTACGGATTGAGCAGGGGCGGATACGTATCCAGAGGGATTACTACACCCGGACAAGT